>ERZ869936.86-NODE-86-length-125494-cov-14.760417_pt1 | contig 125494 bp, 93 predicted proteins | sample MGYA00520876_ERZ869936 | MGnify/ENA primary metagenome ERZ869936 (study PRJEB32218, sample SAMN09650985) | biofilter metagenome | isolation source: enrty point of leading RO module | place: Saudi Arabia: Thuwal, RO plant located on Red Sea | collected 2016-02-17 ...
CTCGACCGGCCTTAGCCGGTCGGGATGGAGCTCCAGAGCGTGTGAGCTGTCGGCTAAGGGAGGCTGGCGTCCCAGGCCGCCCTCACGTCGCGCACCCGACTCGTGCAGGTTCTCGACCGGCCTTAGCCGGTCGGGATCTGCTCTAGAGCGGGTGAGCTGTCGGCTAAGGGACGCTCGCGTCCCAAGCCGACAGATCACCCGACTCGAAGCCGTCGCTGAAGATCTCGATCAGGGAGCAGGCTACGACGTCGAGATCGAGGTCGTAGTTCTGCACGATGTTGTTGTCGCCGAACTCGTCGATCTGGACGTAGTAGAGACCGGCCGGCAGTGGATCGACGCCGCAGAAGCGGTCGATCAAAGAGAAGAGACCGGGTCCGCCGTCGTCGTCGAACTCGATCTGGGAGAGCCCCGCGTTGCGCAACCACATGCGGGTGTCGCCGGCCGGGCCGTCGGTCTGAAGGATCACCTGGCTCGACTCGGCCAGGTTGAAGAAGGCCCAGTCCTCGTCGCCGGTCTCGCAGAGAGACCGCGACTGCGTCGAGGCACCCAGCAGGTTGGCCTGTCCGGAGCTGTCGTCGTCCTCGTAGCCGTCGGCGTCGCAGTTCTCCACCGTCACCGGGGTGGGGAGGATCGCGACGTTGCTGCACGGGTCGTTGGTGCAGGTGGCGTCCCCGGAGTACTCCGGCACGGCGCTCGAGCTGATCCAGCCGACGTAGTAGGTCCCCGCAGTGAGCGGCGGGACCGTCATCGCTTCGGAGGCGGTGCGAAAGGTGTTCGGGCTCAAACCGGCGTCCAGCGAGGTGTCGGCCAACGTGTCGAGGTCGCTGATGATGCCGTTGGTGGAGAAGAAGAACCGGTTGGTGATCGTTCCAGTGTTGGCGAAGCCCGCGTTGTAGTTGTTGTAGTCGACGACGATGGGCTCACCGCGTCCGACCAGGGTCTTGCTGATCGCCTTCTGCCCGGAGGCGTGGGTGTACTCCACCAGCTCGGGGCGGGCGAACGGCGGTCGGACGTTCTCGTCGTCCTGCGCCCAGGCGATCACGTTGTCGATGTTGGTCTGGTTCAGGCGCGTGTCCTCCGCGGCGCCGACGCGGTTGGAGGTCGAGTGCACGCCCTCGACCCAGCGGTTCGGTGACGAGAAGCGCCAGGAGGGTCCGCCGCTGTGGCCGCCGTAGATGAAGGCGTCGAGTCCGATGCGGAAGCTGGTCGAGCCGTTGACGTTGCCCGAGTCGAAGCCGAAATACTGCAGGGGGGTTCCGCTCGGCACGTAGGGGGTCTCGGTCGGATAGCCCGAGAAGTTCAGGGCGCTGGCCACGGTGGCCTCCATGCCCATCCACCCGGTGTAGGTACCGATCCGGCGGTCCAGGGTGATCGAGCCGAAGTCGTAGTCGAGGTTCTGGCTCACGGTCCAGCCTGTGTAGCTGCGCATGAAGACCATCTTCGAGGGTCCGTACGGTTGGTCGCTGCTGTGCGCCAGCCCACCGTTCCAGGCCGGCAGAGCGACGTCACCCTGCGCCGGGTAGATCCAGACCTCGTCGGCCCAGGCCGCGTCGGCGGTGCTGCCGTCGTCGTTGGGGTCGTGGTTGTAGATGCAGTGCCCGGCCGTCACCACCTGGAACTCGCCGAAGACGAAGCCGCTGCAGTTGTAGAAGAAGTTGCCGAAGCGCATCACCAGCTTGACGATCGAGACCCACGGGTAGGTGGTCGCGTTGGAGAGCGGCGTCGGCGGAGTGCCGCCACGCAGACCATCGAGCTCCGCCTCCGCATGCTCGGGATCGTCACGATCGGGCACGGCGCTGACTCCAGGCACGTAGGGAGGTGCAAAGAGGTTGCCCTCCGGCGGCAGCTGCGAGCCCTCCTCGATCGAGGCGCGGCCCGTCTCGGGGTCGTAGCGGACGATCCGACGCATCTCGGGATCGCGTGACTCCGCGTCCGAGTACTCGATGCCTCGAGGCATCGGAATCGGTGGAGCTTCTAGCAGCTGTCGGCGTTGATCGAACTCCTCGGTCTGCTGGGCCGAGCCCGCGACGGACGCGAGAGCCACGAGCGAGGCGAGAAGAGTGGTTCGGATCGGGCTCTTGAACGCGGATCCGTCGGCGGAGTTGGTTCGCATGGTCCCTCCATTGGCGGTGGCGCGCCGATCTGCCCGGACCGGTCCGCACCGCGGCAATTCTTGGTCTCACTCTGTCCAACGACACGAGGCCGCAGGTCCGGACCCGTCGGGCTCGGTCGGGTCGCCTTCGGCAAGGCACTGCGACCCGGATATGGAACGAGCCGGCGAGTCGATCGTGCCGAGTTCTCGGTACCGCAACCGACTCGGGCGTCCGGTCCGCAGTACGGGATCGGCTCACCCTGGAACCGGCGGACTCGTGTGGTGCCGGAAGAGGTCTGTCCTCGGGCAGGAACCACTCACGTAGGAACTCGAGAGGCGTGAGGCCGACGACCATTCCGACGCCAGGAGGTTCGACCATGAAGGATCAGCTGAGTGCAACCCTTGCGACGCTCTGCGCCGTCGTACACCTGGTGGCTGCCGGCACGCCGGCGACGGCTGGCGTCATCGTGGTGACGACGCAGTCGGACTCGAATGTCGCCGACGCGGTGTGCTCGATCCGGGAGGCACTGCACGCGGCCGCGAACGACATCAGCCCGTATCAGGGCTGCATCGGCGCCATCGGCGACGACCTGATCCTCGTGCCCTCTGGCCTCTACCTCCTGGTCGGCACCCTGGTGGTGCAGACGAACGGTCAGGACGTCACCCTGGCGGGGGCCTCCATCCCGTACCCACGCCTGAACTTCGGCCTGGCCTCGAACCTGCTCGACGTGCAGGCCGGATCTGGAGCAGGCGAGGTGACGATCCAGCAACTCCAGCTCGAAGGGGGCCGCACCTCGATCCGCCTGCTCGACGAGACGAAGCTGGTGGTCGAGGACTCGGCGCTGCTCGATGCCACGACCTACGGGATCGACGTGCAGAACACTGTGGCGGCGCTGCCACCGGCGCAACCTCACGTGAGCCTCGACGGCGTCATCATCGACGGCATCGCGTTCGCCGGACCGAACCAGGAGGGGGTCGGACTGCGCGTCGCGGCAGGTCCCGGCGACGGGCAGGAGCTCCTGATCCGGGACTCGACGATCGTGGACTGCGAGATCCAGGGAGTCGAGATCGCCGGCGATACGGAGGTCACGATCGAGGACTCCATGATCGCCTCGAATGGCGACCAGGTTGCCGGTGGCGCCAACGGCGCCGGTATCGGGCAGATCGAGGGAGATCTGACCGTGCGCCGCACTGTGATCGAGGGCAACCAGGGCAACATCGGAGGGATCGAGTACGACGTCGGATTCGGCGTGCTCGAGCTGGAGGACGTCGCGTTGATCGGGAACCAGGGATCGAGCGGCGGCGGTGCACGGATCTTCTCGGCTTTCGCCGAGCTCGATCGGGTCGTGGTGAGTGACAACGAGAACGCCGGGCTCGGGGGTGGCTTGACCATCAACGAGGGCATCGTGACGGTGCGCGACACACTGGTGCGCCGGAACGCGGCACGCGGCGTCAACGGTCGCGGCGGAGGCGTTGCGATCGCCGGCGGCGAAGTGCAGCTGACCCGCGTGTCGGTGGTCGAGAACACAGCCGGAGAACTGGGCGGAGGGATCTACAAGTTCTCGAGTGACACCGCCTATCTGACCAACGTGACGCTGAGCGGGAACGAGAGCGACCTCGACGGCGCGGGTCTTTACGTCGACGTGGGTGCGGTCAGCCTCGACAGCGTGACGATCGCCGCCAACCGCGCCGACGCCGACGACGACGGAACCGGCGAGGGCGGGGGAGTCTTCGTCGCTGGCGGAGCCGCGGTCAGCACCACGAACTCGGTCGTCGGCGACAACCTGAGGGGCGCCGCCCGTGGAGCGCTGACCGATGACTGCAGCGGCGTGCTGAGCTCGAACGGCTACAACCTCGTCGCCACGACGGTGGGCTGCACGATCAGCGTCACGGTCGGCGATGCGACCGGCGTGCCCACAGGCCTCGGTCCTCGCGGCTGGCTCGCCGGTGCGGCGAGCCTGGGGCACGTTCCTCAACCGGGCAGCGCTGCGCTGGACACCGGCTCACCCTCGTGCCCGGCGGTCGATCAGCGCGGTCTGACGCGCCCGTTCGACGGCGACGGGGCGGGTGGTGCTCAGTGCGACAAGGGCGCCGTGGAGAGCCACGGAGATCTGTTCTTCGATGGCTTCGAGGACGGTGACACGTCGGCCTGGAGCTCGACGAGCTCTTGACGGCACTCGCCGGACGTTCACCGACCGCTCCGGCGAGGGTGAGCTGTTTCCACGTTCAGAAGGCGAATGCCCTCTCTCTATCTATCGCTCTCTGCAAGCGCAACGAATGAGGTGTCGTGGTCAGGGATCGCTGGTGCGGGCTATGCAGCACGGTGCGAATCGGCGGTCACCTGGTGCCGGGCCATTCCGACTGCGCGGGAAGAGCCTCAACCGACAGGCATGACCCGCACGTCGCCTCGAGCGATGTCGACCGGAGCGCGCCGTCGCGTGGAGTCGACGAGTCAGAACCTGCGGCGTAGGGCTATGCAACGCGTCGCAACAGCGAGAGCTCTGACCTTGCAGCGGCTACAGCGAACAGAAGCCGAAGAGCCTCAGCCCACGGGCATAAACTCGACCGGCGACGGGCAGTCGGGGTGATACTCGGCGTCGATCCGGTTGAGCTCCTCGATGGCGCCGACGATGACCTCGCGGATGGTCTTGCCGCGCCCGATCTCGCGCAGCCACTGTTGGGCGAGATTGCCCTCGGCGAGGATCTCCTCGATCGGCTCGAGCCAGCGTTCGAAGCCGTGAGCCGTTGCGGCCTCGCGAGCGCTCTCGGCGATCTCGCGGATCCACTCGACGGCGTCACGCTCGGCGCCGCTGCGCCAGTCGACGAGGCGCGACTCGAGCGAGGCGCGCGCGGCGGCCTGCTCGTTGCGGGCGCAGGTCTCGATCAGCCACTGCTCGTCGCGGTGCAGCAGCGGATCGAGGGCCGGATCCTCGAGCACCTGCCAGACGCGAGCCTCGAGCAGCGCCACCACCGCGGCGAGGATGCGCGGACGTGTCAGCCGATCGCAGATGCGCAACTCGAGGCGGGTGATGCCGTAGGGCGTGTCCATCCCGTTGGGACGGATCGACAACCAGAGGTGGCGCGGGTTGAACATCACCTTGGAGCGCAGCTGCGCCTCCACCCAGTCGACGAACTGACGCTGGTTGCGGAAGAAGGGAGCACCGCGCGGTGTCTCGGGGAACACCAGCCAGCGCATCGAGTGGCCGCCCGGGATCTCGCCGTGCAGGAACGGAGAGCAGGCGGAGAGGGCTAGGAAGATCGACGCTTCGGTGCGCACCACCCGGTAGGCACGCAGCAGCTCCTCGGCGTCATCGATGCCGATGTTGACGTGGGTGCTGGCGGTGACGACCTTGGTGCCGTAGAGGTCGCGGATGTGCTGGTAGTAGGGATTCTGCGGGTTCGAGATCTGGAAGTCCTCGCTGCCGGCCAGCGACAGCGTGCTGCCGGGGATCAGGGTGTAGTCGCCCTGATCCTTGAGGTAGTTGCGCAGCCGGCAGCGTTTGGTCATCAGCCGGTCGACGAGGATCTCGTAGCTGCGGTAGGGCGCGGTGGTGAACTCGACGTTGCGACTGTCGGGCTCGGTGGCGAAGCCGGGCAGATCGGCGGCGACGCGATGCGACATGCCGACCACCTCGCCGTCGCGGGTGCCGGTGTAGACCTCTTCCTCGAGGCCCTTGGTGAGCAGCAGGGGAGATCGCTCAATGTCGTCGCTCATCGATTCGCCTCGTCGACTCCGCCCGGTGTCGCCCGATGTCGCCCGATTTCCTCGGGCCGAGCACGGTGGCGGCAACGAGTCTACGGCAGCTGGCCGCGACCGGACTGCTGTCGAGGCGGCGCTAGGCGCGCAGCCCTGTGCCGCGCTTGAGCAGCAGCAGCGCAGCGACGTAGAAGAGCACGATGAAGCCCGAGAGGATCAGCAGCGACAGCCCGATCGCGATGTCCGAGTCGCCCAGGATGCCGTAGCGGAACGCGTTGACCATGTAGAGGATCGGGTTGGCGAAGGAGACGCTGCGCCAGGGTTCCGGCAGCAGGCTGACCGAGTAGAAGACGCCGCCCAGCATGGTCAGCGGCGTCAGCACGAAGGTCGGCACGATGGCGACGTCGTCGAAGTTGCGCGCCAGCAGCGCGTTGATGAAGCCGCCGAACGAGAAGGCCACCGAGGTCAGCACTGCGACGGCGATCGTCAGCATGGGATGGGCGACCGGAAGAGCGGCGAAGAAGAGGCTGGTGAGCGACACCATCAGCCCGACGAGCAGGCCCCGGAAGACGCCGCCGATGGCGTAGCCGAAGAGGATCGCCGAGTCCGGCATCGGCGAGACGAGCATCTCCTCGACGTGGCTCTGGAACTTGGCGCCGAAGAACGAGGACACGACGTTCTGGTAGGAGTTGGTGATCACCGCCATCATGATCAGTCCCGGGGTCACGTACTGCAGGTAGGTGACTCCCTCCATCTGACCGATGCGATCGCCGAGTATCGGACCGAAGATGATGAAGTACAGCGTGGTGGTGATCACCGGCGGCAGGATCGTCTGCGCCCAGATGCGCAGGATACGGACGACCTCCTTGCGCACCGTGGTGACGAAGCCGACCCAGGCCTCGGCGGGCCGCACCGAGCTCACGAGGGGGAGTCTCCTTCGCTGGCGCCTTCGGCAAGAGGCGGTGCGGTGTCGTCCTGACCTCCCGCCGCCCGCCGCGACTCCTCGGTCATGCGCACGAAGAGCTCCTCGAGGCGGTTGGCCTTGTTGCGCATGCTCACCACCTGGTGGCCGCGGCCGCCGAGCTGGTCGAACAGGGCGTTGAGGGTCTGGCCCCGCTCGACATCGACCTCCAGCGAGCCGTCGCTCCTGAGGCGGCAGCGGAACCCGTCGAGTCGCGGTGCCTCGGCGACGCTCGTCGCGAGGTCGAGCACGAAGGTCTCGGTCGCGAGCTTGGCGAGCAGGGTGCGGGTGTCGGTGTTCTCGACGATGAGGCCGTGGTCGATGATCGCGATGCGACGACAGAGAGCCTCGGCCTCCTCGAGGTAGTGGGTGGTGAGGATGATCGTGGTCCCCTGCCGGTTCACCTTCTCGAGCAGTTCCCAGGTGGCGCGGCGGAGCTCGATGTCGACCCCGGCCGTCGGTTCGTCGAGGATCAGGAGCCGCGGCTGGTGGACCAGGGCGCGAGCGATCATCAGGCGCCTCTTCATGCCGCCGGAGAGCGAGCGCGACACCTGGTCCTTCTTGCCCAGCAGGCCCATCAGGTCGAGGCACTCGAGGGCGCGGTCCTTGGCCAGCTTCCAGGGGATGCCGTAGTAGCCGGCCTGCTGGGCGACGATCTGCAGCGGCTTCTCGAACTGGTTGAAGTTCATCTCCTGCGGCACCAGGCCGATCAGCCGCTTGAGGGCGGTGGGGTCGGTGTCGAGGTCGACGCCGAAGACCCGCACCTTGCCGGCGCTCTTGCGCACCAGGGTGGTGACGATGCCGATGCAGGTCGACTTGCCGGCGCCGTTCGGCCCGAGCAGGCCGTAGAACTCCCCTTCGCGGACCTCGAGGTCGATCCCCTTGAGCGCCTCGACCTTCTCGGCCGAGCCCTTGCGTTGGTAGGTCTTCGCCAGCCCGCGGATCTCGAGCGCCGGAGCTTCCGCGGCCTCGGGCACGGCGCCGGGACCGGGCGCCGCAGGCTGCGTTGCGCTGGCTCGAGAGGTGCTCATCGCGGACGGCATGTTCGCATCCGGGTCCGCGCCGGTGCAACCAGCTCGGTCAGAGAGATCGAGCCGGCCCGTCGGGGCCGCTGTTTCCGAGCGCCGAGGCCTCTCAGAGCCGTTCGAGGTAGGCGACGATGTCGCCGCTCTCGTACATCTCGACCCCGTTCTCGGGGTCGACCAGGAAAGGCACCTGGGCCTTGCCGCCGAGCCGCACCAGCTCGCGCTTGGTGGGCGAGTCGGCGGAGAGCGAGATGATCTTCGGCTCGAACGGGATCTCGTTGTCCTCGAGGTACTGCAGCACGTGCTGGCAGAAGGGGCATCTGGGGTCGTAGTAGAGCTGGATCACTGGGACCTCTCGGCCCGCCTCTTCGGCAGGCATCGTTGGCGCGAGACTCTGGGGGCGACCGGGTCGCGGCCGGGCAACTGTAGCGTGCCCGTTCGCGGCACGATCGCCGTGGTCGTCGCGAGCGGCGATCTGGCCCCTGCTGCCGATCGCCGGCCTGGCGGGCGGTTCTCTTCTCGCTTTCCGGGCTCGGCGTGAGGACCGGCGGCGCGATAGCCTTGCCGGATTCAACCGGACCTGACGAGCGCCGCCGGCGCTCCTCGGTCTCCGCCGATCTGGTTCCTGCACCGACCAAGGGGCCAGCGAGAAAGGAAGAGCCCCGTGAACCGTGCCCTCTCCGCCGAGCCGTCGTGCCATTCCGCGATCGCCGTGTCGCCGCGAGCCTCCCGCCGAGGCTCGCGTGCCCTGGTCGCGTTCCTCGCCGTCGTCACATTCGTCGCCGTCGTCTCCGCCGGCGCCGCCGCACAGGAGACTGCCGGAGGCGCGGCTGATCCCCTTGCCGACCTGCTCGCCCGGCACTACGAGGCCCGCGGTGGTCTCGAGGTGCTGCGCGCGGTCGACACGATGCACGTCGAAGGGGTGGCGAAGGCGCAGGGCATGGAGCTGGGGTTCGAGATCTGGCGTCAGCGCCCCACCTTCTACCGCCAGCAGATGTCGATGCAGGGCATGCAGTCGATCCAGGCGTACGACGGCGCGGTGGCCTGGGGCGTCAATCCGATGACCGGCAGCAGCAAGCCGGCGCCGCTGCCCGAGGGCCTCGCCGCGACCACCATCCTGCAGGCCGACTTCGACGGCGTGCTGGTCGACTGGAAGCGCAAGCGGGCGAAGCTCGAGCTCGGTGATGTGGTCGACCTCGGCGCGCCGCTCGGCAAGGCCCATGTCATCGAGGCGACGCTGCAGGGCGGCGGCCAGCAGACCTTCTACATCGGCGTCGAAGACCATCTGCTCAGGCGCACCGTGCAGACGGCCGACCAGGGCATGGGGCCGGTCGAGGTCACCGTCGATTTCGTCGAGTACGCCGAGGTCGGCGGCCTCAAGGTGCCGAAGCGGCAGGTGATCAACTCGGCGATGGGTCGGGCCGAGCTCGAGTTCACCCGCACCGAGCTCGACGTCGATGTCGACCCCGAGATCTTCTACATGCCGGGCCAGACCGCCGACGCCTCGCTGAGCCTCGACCAGATCCTCGAGAGGCACTTCGCCGCGCGCGGCGGCGCCGAGGGGGTGCAGACGGTGCGCGCCACCGGCAAGCTGGGCTTCATGGGGCTCAACATCCCGCTGGTGATCTCGCTGGCCAAGCCCGGCAAGAGCCGGCTCGAGGCCGACATGGCCGGCTCGAAGATGATCCTGGCCTACGACGGCGAACAGGCCTGGACCGTCTCGCCGCTGCAGGCGATCACCACGCCGGAGGCTCTCTCCGCCGAGGCGGCCGACCTGATCGAGCTCTTCGGCGGCTTCCTCTGGGGCATCCTCGAGCAGGCCCAGGCCGACGGCTGGGCCCTGTCGCTGACCGGCGTGGAGACGGTCGGCCGCGACGAGACCTACGCCATCGAGATGAAGCAGGGCGAGCAGGTGCGCCGCGCCTTCCTCGGCGGCGAGGACTTCCTCGAACGCCGATTCAGTCTCGACGCCGAGTTCATGGGCACCCAGCAGCAGATCGACGCCCTGCTGACCCTCTACGCCGAGCAGGCGGGGCTGATGGTGCCGAGGTCGATCACTCTGAACTCGGGTGGCGCTCCGGTGGCCACCGTCGAGCTCGAGGCGGTGGAGACCGGAGTCTCGTTCGCCGAGGGCCACTTCTCGATGCCGCCGGCCGAGACCCCCGCGGAGCAGTGATCGGACGCTCGCCGGCCGACGCCTCGACGGTAGTCACTGCAGGCGCAGGATCGCCTCGAGGATCTCGCGCGGCCTGAAGGGCTTGGCGACGAAGGCCGATCGGCGGTCCTGCCGGGTCGCCGCGCCCTCGTCCTCGCCGGCGAAGCCCGACACCGTGACGATCGGCAGCTCCGGCTGGCGCGCCCGTGCCTCGGCGACCAGCTCGGTACCGCTGCCATCCGGCAGGAGGACGTCGCAGACCAGCGCCGCGAGCTCGCGATGGCGATGCAGATGCGCCCGTCCCTGGGCGAGGTTCGCCGCGGCGACGACCGAGTAGCCGGCGAGCGCCAGGGCGTAGCCCACCGACTGGCGCAGGGCGTCGTTGTCCTCGACCAGCAGCACGACACCGCTGCCTGCGAGTGCGGTCGTCGCTTCACGTCGCTTCTCGACGTAGACGTCGGAACCCACCTCTGGCAGATCGATGCGCACGGTGCAGCCGCGACCGGGGGCACTGTCGATCTCCAGGTGTCCACCCGCCATGTCGACCAGCTCCCGGACGGTGGTGAGCCCGAGGCCCGATCCGCGGCCCACCTCCTTGGTGGTGAAGAAGGGCTCGGTGGCCCGCTCGAGTTGTTCGGGCCCCATGCCCGTACCGGTGTCTTCGATCTCCAGGCGTGCGCGCGCCGGCTCGGGACGGTAGGTGCGCACCGCGATGCGCCCCTGACCCTGCATCGCGTCGCGGGCGTTGCTCACCAGGTTGATCGCGACCTGCGCCAGCTGTGTGCTGCCGAGGGCGACGTGGCTGCCCGCCGCACCGAGGTGGAGGTCGACCGTCATCGCCTCCCCCGCGGTGCTGGTCAGCAGGCGCCAGAGCTCACCGAGCTCGCGATCGAGCGGCGTGGCCTGCAGCGGGGTCAGTCGGGCGCGCGACAGCGTCAGCAGCTGGCCGGTGAGGTGCCGGGCCTGCGCGAATGCGGTCGAGATCGCGGCGATCTGCTCGCGGCCGTTGTCGGAGCCGACCTCCGGCGTGATGAGGTCGACCCCGGTGATCATCACCGTCAGCAGGTTGTTGAAGTCGTGCGCCAGGCGCGCCGACAGCTGCCCGATGGCTTCGAGCTTCTGTGCCTCGAGGGCGTTCTGCCGGCGATTCTCCTCCTGCGTCACGTCGCGCACCACCCCGAGGCTGCCGACGTGACGACCGCCGTCACCCAGAAGCGCCTCGACGTGGGCGTGCACCCAGCGCACCTCGGATTCGACGCGCACCCGATAGCGCACCGAGATGACGCTGCGCTCCTCCTCGTACTCGGCGATCGCCGTCTGCAGCCGCTCGGCGTCCTCGGGCAGCACGAAGCGCGCCCAGCCGAAGCCGGCGAAATCGTTCCAGTCGACACCGAAGATGCCCAGCAGCGTCTCGTTCGCGTAGATGCAGCCGCGAGTCGGCTCGTCCACGTAGAGACCGAAGGGCGCGTTGGCGAGGAGATCCTCGAGCGCCTCGCCGACCGGCATTCCCTCGAGCTGAGCGAGCGCCGAACCGAGCGAAGGGCAGCCCGCACCGTTGTCCACGAGCGGATTGTCGCATGCCCGACGACGACTGTCGGAGCACGCGGATGCCGGATCGCCCCGCGTCAGCCCGACCGCTGGCGCAGCATGGCCAGGAAGCCGGCGATGCCGCCGGCGACGATCAGCGCGGTGAGCACGCGGAAGAAGCTGACCACCCAGGCGATCCCGATGCCGAGAGCGGCCCACTGCACCCACCAGTCGCCGGGCGTGGTCAGCCAGTTGATCGCCACCAGGAGCAGCAGCACCATCGGTCCGACGAAGAGGAACTTGAGGGCTCTGAGGGTCTTCATGCGGGGATCTCCTTGGCAGCGGCGCGCGGTCCCGTTGGCTCGCTCGGGGCACTTTCTGGCCTGTGGGCCTCGGTGCACTCCCACCTACGGTCCGCCGCCACACTCTGTTCCAGTCGCGGCATGGGGCCCGCGCGGTGAGGCCGTCGGCCGACCGACGTGGCGACCCATGAGAGTGTACGCTTCGACCTCAGATGCTTCAGCAGACGCTCTCCAGCGAGACGCAGTCGGATTCGGCGACCACCCGTAGCCTCGGCTCGCGGCGGCGGTGGACGCTGCTCCTGCGCCGCTTCGGCTGGGCACTGGTCGCGGTGCTGTCGCTGGCCATGGCGGTGTGGAGCTGGCGCTTCCTGCTGGTCGACGCGGACGTGCTCTACCCGGGAGCGACGCGGCCCGAGGCGGTGCCCTCGGAGCTGCACTTCCATGGTCTCCTGCGTGAGAGCTGGCTGCGTTTCGCGGCCCACTTCGTCTTCGGTCCGATCGCCCTCGCCGTCGGACCGTTCCAGTTCCTGAGCTGGCTGCGGGCGCGCCGGCCGCGACTGCACCGCGTTCTGGGCTACGTCTACGCGGTCAGCATCCTGATCGCCGGTGCCGCCAGCCTGCTGCTCGCGCCGACCAGCTTCGGTGGCCTGGTGACCCACGTCGGGTTCGGCACCCTGGCGGTGCTCTGGCTGGTGGCGACGGGCCTCGCCGTGCTGCACGCGCGGGCGCGCCGCTTCGACGTGCACCGCGAGTGGATGCTGCGCAGCTTCGCCCTGACCTTCGGCGCCGTCACCCTGAGGCTGTGGATCGGGGTCTTCATGGCGTCCGGCCACGGCTTCGAGGCCACCTACCAGGTGGTCGCCTGGCTCTCCTGGGTGCCCAACCTGGTGCTGGTCGAGTGGTGGATCGCGCTGCGGCACGATCGCCGCCGCGGAGCCTTGGCGGCGTGAGCGGCCGGCGCGAGGTCGCCCCCGGCCGACCGGGCTCGGAGGTGGCTGCGGCACGTCCCACGCGGCGCGACGTGCTCGCCGGGGCCGTCGCGGCAGGGGCCGGGCTGTGGGCGGGGGCTCGGCGAGCGCCCGCCATCCCGCCACGGGCCGAGCCGCCGGTGCGCATCGGCGTTCTCGGTACCGGCTCGCGCGGCTCCGGCCTGATGCGGGTGCTGCAACGCCTGCCGGGCAACCGGGTCGTCGCCGGCTGCGACGTGCTGCCGTTCCGACTCGAGCCGGCGGTGCGCTCCGTCGGTGACGACTGCCGCGCCTACAGCGACTACCGGGCCATGCTCGACGACGACGAGGTCGAGGCGGTCATCGTCGCGACGCCGCTGTCGATGCACCACGCCATGGTCGTCGACGCCCTCGCCGCCGGCAAGCACGTGTACTGCGAGAAGACGATGACCTACACCATCGACGACGCCGTCGACCTGGTGTCGCGGGTGCGCCGCGCCGGGACGGTGTTCCAGGTCGGCTACCAGTACCGCTACCACCCGCTCTACGCCGAGGTGGCGCGGCGGATCCGGTCCGGCGAGATCGGCGACGTGACCAACGTCTACATGCAGTGGAACCGCAACGGCGACTGGCGGCGCGAGGTGCCCGACCCGAAGTACGAGCGGCTGATCAACTGGCGCATGTACACCGAGTACTCCGGCGGCCTGCTCGCCGAGCTGGGCTCGCACCAGATCGACTACGTCAACTGGGTCTTCGACCAGCGTCCCGAGAAGGTCGTCGGCTTCGGCGGCATCGACTACTGGAAGGACGGTCGGGAGACCTGCGACAACGTCAACGTGGTGCTCTCGTACCCCGGCGGGATGAAGGTCAACTTCGTCTCGCTCACCGCCAACGCCCACGGCGGCTACCGCATCGAGTTCCGCGGCAGCCGCGGCACCATCGTGCTCGGGGTCGAGAGCGCCACCCTCTACCTCGAGGAGGACGACCAGCCGACCGGGCTCGGGCTGGTCGGGTTCGTACGGCGGGCCGATCGTGAGGACTCTGCGTGGAGCGAGGCCGACGGGGTCTCGGGCGCCACGCGCACCGAGTGGGACGGCCAGGTCGGCTACCCGATCACCCACGCCCCGGCGCCCGAGCACCAGGGCTGGGACGGCACCCACCACGCTCTGTCGGCGTTCCTCGACTCGGTCCGTGGCGGCGACGAGCCGTCGTCGAACGTGGTGCGCGGCGCCTGGTCGGCGATCTCGACCCGGCTGGCGATCGATGCGGTGCGCCAGGGCGGCGAGCGCCGGTGGAGCGCCGGCTACGACGCCCTGGGGGATGCGCGATAGCTCAGGGCCGCGGCGCGCTCGAGAGATCGACGTCGATCGACGGATCGTCCGCGGTGCCCGGTTCGGTGTCCGGCCCCGAGCTCCAGATGCGATAGCTCCGCCCGTCTACCACGACGCCGTACTCGAGACCGTCGAAGGGATCGAGCGGCGCCTCGCCGGGGCGGGTCGTGGACCAGCTCTGGTAGAGCTCCTCGGCATCGGCAGGCAGGGACCCGCCGCGCCGCTGCAGCTCGCGCAGGTGGGCCTCGAAGGTGGCGAAGTCCTCCTGCACCTTTGCCAGGCCGTCGGCGGTCGAAGGCGCCTGGTGCTCGGCTGGCGGGTCGAGGTCGGCGGCAGCAGCGGCGATCCCCTCGAGCGACTTGCCGAGGGCGGCGAGCAGCGCGAAGGCCACGACGCCGAGCACGATCGGCGTGCCGACCATGGCCGCCAGGATCGCCAGCGCGCCGACGGTGCCGCGAGCGCTGCGCACCGGTGCGCGGTCGAGGTCGCGCTGCAGGGCGTCGACTCGCTCGCACAGCTGGGGATAGAACGACAACCAGCGTCCCAGCGTCATCCAGCTGGACTCGAGACTGCGCGACTGCTCGATGAACTGGCCGACATCGACCCGGCGACCCAGCCGCCCCCCGGCGGCGAGAACGATCAGGCCGCGCAGAGCCCCGTCGCGATCTCCACAGAGTGCCTTGCCGTAGCGGTCGCAGGTGTACTCGCGAGCCCGGGAGTAGGCGCTGCCGATGAACGGCATCACAAGGCCGGGGAGCAGCAACCAGTTGAAGCGCAGGTGGCCGGACCGGTGATGGCCCAGCTCGTGGCCGATCACCATGTCGCGGGCCGCCTCGTCGTCGCCACAGGCCTCGAGCAGATCCGAGTAGAGCACCACGATGTGGGAACGGAAGAACTTGGTGGCGAATGCGTTGAGCGAGCCTCCGGCGGACTGCACGTAGGTCTCGGGGGGCGCGTCGAGCCCGGCCCGGTGCGAGAGCTCCACCACCCGGGCGTGGAGGTCCGGCAGCTGCGACGGACCGAGGCGCACCGCGCTGCCCCTGATGTGGGCGATGAACACCACGTGGGAGAGGAATACGAAGACGCCGATGAGTCCGACGTAGAGCAGGCCGAAGACGGTCACCGCGAGCAGCGCCCACACCCCGAGCGCCACCAGGACGACGAGGCACAGGAGCGGCAGCTCGGTCGGCCAGCGCGGCACGTGCAGGGGGCCGGCGTGCCCACGGGAGGAGGAAGCCTCCGCGGCTTGGCGAGGCAGGATGGGCTCGTCCGTGGTCGGTGTCGTGGTCATCGACCCCTCCGCGCGATAGTGCCGGCACCCGGAGCACCGCGGCGCCCTTCGGCCGCGGTCAGGCGAAACCCGGCTCCGGGCCGGCGAGAATCGGATCTGTCGGAGAATACGGCGACGCTACCAAGCGGGCCACGCAACGGGTGCGAGCTTCGTTCTCGGGGAGGGACGGAGAGCGCCGTCGGAGGGCCTCCCGCGTCGACGCGTCGGTCACCGCGACCGGATCCGGGCGACGCCGATCGGCGCTGCCTGGGGAGGATCGGGAAGCTGGCGCACGTAGCGGGCGTCGAGCAGCCACTGGGGCGCCTCTGCTGTGGGCTCGTCGGGCGTCGCGGCCTGTGCCGTCCACGGGTAGCGGACCCATCCGAGGAAGCCGGCCAGCTCGGGGTGGCCGGGCCGCAGGTCGTCGAGCTCCCGGGCTGGCAGACGCGGGAGGGCCTCGGGATGCAGTTTCAGGCCGCTGGCCGAGACCGTGGCCTCGCCGTGGCGGTACTCCTCGTCCGAGACCAGCAGCACGTCGCGCCGCCACGGGGTACCGGGCAGCGGACCGACGAACAGCTCGCGCGGTGCGAGGCCGAGCTGCCGCGTCTGCCCGGCCACCTGCTGGAGCACAGCCCGGTGCACGGCCAGGCTGCCGAGCAGGTAGAGCAGCAACAGGGTGAGGGCCGCGGCGGCGATGCGCCCTGGTCTCGTAGGCGCGACGGCGCTCCGTCGTCGCGCCAGCGCGACGACGACCACGACAGCGACCCAGGTGCCCTGGACCGCGCGCCCCAGCGGCGCGGCCAGGACCGCGAGGGTGGCCAGGCCGGCGACGATCCGCCAGCTCCAGCGGTGCCTCGATGTGGACTCGGGAGGCCTATCGAGGTAGAGCCCGGCGCCGAGGATGAGCCAGAACCAGGGGTCGACGATGAACAGCACGTCGCCGTAGAACCAGCGATCGTCGAACGGCATCAGCAGGCGAACGCCGTAGGTGTTGAGCCAGTCGAGTGCCGGGTGGGTGAGGGCGCCGAGGTAGGCGAGCACGGTGAGCTGGGCGAACGGAGCCGGCGTCGACGGATCGCGCCAGCGCTGCCAGGCGGCCAGCACCAGGACGAGCAGCGGTGGTAGGAGCAGGAGGCCGAGAGGCCCGTGGGTGAGGCCACGCCGGAAGCCGAGGGCGACGTCGGAGCCCCAGAAGTAGGCCGCCACGTCGACATCGGGGAGGTTGGCGGCGATCACGAGGGTGGTGGTCGCCAGCGGCACTCCGCGGCCGAGACGGGTGCGCGCCAGGGTCGCGCCGACGAGGGTGTGGGCGATCGGGTCCATCGGCGGAGCTTACCCAGCGGGCTGACGCCACGGGGCGGCGCCGCGTAAGGCGCGGCCGTGTTGCCTTTTCGACCAGATGTGGCAGAGTGCGGACGGCGTGACGCCATGGGTTGTGGCGTAAACACGGCATAGATCCGTTAGGATGCATCATGGGTCGAGGCTGCGGCGAGGCGCCGGGCGGTGCTTCGCCAACCCTCCGCGGAGGAGGCCTCGTGAGCCGGCCCTGCCAGGCCTGCCGGTGCGCTCAGCGTGCCGGCGACGAACGTCGAGAGTCATCGCATGGCGAGCAAGCGCACCGGGACCAAGCCCCGCACCAAGGTCACCGCCGAGACGCTGAGCAAGAAGCAGCGCGAGATCTCGGTCTCCGAGTTCTTCGCCAAGAACCGGCATCTGCTCGGTTTCGACTCGCTGCGCAAGGCTCTGCTGACCACCGTCAAGGAAGCGGTCGACAACTCGCTCGACGCCTGTGAGGAGGCCGACGTCCTGCCCGAGATCTGGGTGCGCATCGATCCGGGCGAGCAGGACAAGCGCTACCTGGTGACGATCCGCGACAACGGCCCCGGGATCGTGCCGAAACAGATCCCCAACATCTTCGGCAAGCTGCTCTACGGATCGAAGTTCCACTCGATGAAGCAGAGCCGCGGGCAGCAGGGGATCGGCATCTCGGCGGCGGCGATGTACGGCCAGCTGACCACCGGCAAACCGTTCTCCGTCACCTCGCGCACCGGGCCGCGCAAGAAGGCGTTGTCGATGCAGGTGCTGATCGACACCAACACCAACAAGCCGAAGACGCTGAACGAGCAGGAGCTGCCCGACTGGTCGCTGGACCACGGCACCGAGATCTGTCTCGAGCTCGAGGCCCAGTACATGAAGGGCCGTCAGTCGGTCGACGAGTTCCTCTACCAGGTCGCGGTGGCCAACCCGCACGCCCAGATCCACTACCGCAACCCGAACGGCGAGACCGCCTTCTACCCGCGCACGCTGAGCGAGAACCCCGAGCCGCCGCGGGAGATCAAGCCGCACCCCCACGGCGTCGAGCTCGGGGTGCTGATGAAGATGCTGCAGTCGACTCGGCAGCCGACGGTGACCTCGTTCCTGTCGTCCGACTTCTCGCGCGTCTCGCCGCAGCTCGCGTCGGCGATCGTCAAGCGCGCCGGCCTCAAGCCACGCTCGCGCCCGAAGACGATCGTGCGCAGTGAGGCGGACGCCCTGTACAAGGCGATCAACCACCCGGACACCAGGATCCTGGCGCCGCCGACCAACTGTCTGTCGCCGATCGGCATGCAGGAGCTGCTGTCGGGCCTCACCCGCGGCGTGCAGGCCGAGTTCTACACCGTCGAGACCCGCAAGCCGGCGGTCTACCGCGGCAATCCCTTCCAGGTCGAGGTCGGCATCGCCTGGGGCGGCGACCTGCCGGCCGACGATCTGGCGCGGGTGCTGCGCTTCGCCAACCGGGTGCCGCTGCTGCACCAGGCCGGTGCCTGCGCCATCTCGAAGGCGGTCAACGAGGTGTCGTGGAAGAGCTACGGAGTGCAGAAGGCGAAGGGAGCCCTGCCCACCGGGCCGCTGGTGATCTTCGTGCACCTGGCGTCGGTGTGGGTGCCGTTCAGCTCCGAGAGCAAGGAGGCGGTGGCCGACTACGACGAGATCCGCAAGGAGATCAAGCTGGCGATCCAGCAGTGCGGCCGGCGCCTCGGGCAGTACGTCAAGCGCAAGGTGCGGGCGCGCAACGAGCAGAAGCGGCGCGAGATCTTCAACCTCTACATCGAAGAGGTGGTGCAGGCCAGCGAGGCGATCGTCGGTCGGGAGCTGCCCGACTTCCGCGCCAATCTGCTGAGTCTGGCCAGGCAGAAGACCGAGCTGGCGGAGTTGCTCGACGAGGTTCAGGCGAAGCCGGCCGAGGGCGAGGAGCTCGGCGAGCAGGAGAACGTGCTGATCGTCGACCCTGACGGCGAGGACGACGGTGAGGCCGACTTCAGCGCCGCGGCGCGCCCGTCGGGCGTCGCCAGCCAGTCGATGCTGGAGCTGAGCTGAGGACCGCCGCGACGGCGAGGAACGAGGAGTCATGGCCACGAGGAAACGAAGCACCCGCGCCGGGCGGGTCGACGCCGAGTCGAACGGGACGCCGGCCGACGGCGAGGACGTAGCGGTGCCGAAGAAGCGACGGGCACGCAAGCCGACCGCCAAGAGCCTCGAGCGTCAGGCGAAGAAGCTCGAGAACGAGCGCATCAAGACGCAGCGGATCCCGGCGCGGCTGGACATCGACGCCAAGATCGGGCGTCTGGTCACCCACGCCGTCGAGATGGCCGAGAAGCAGGTCGATCCGTTCGTCGACATCCCGGTCCGAGCCCTCTCCAACGTGAACTTCTCGCCGCGCAAGAAGATCATCGAGATGGGCGACGCGACCCAGCGGCGCAGCCTGCTGAACATGAACCAGGCGCGCAAGTTCATGCAGACCTTCGTGGTCGCGCGCGGCTGCCAGCAGCTGCAGGCCGAGGGCAAGACCACCAGCATCCGCGACCTCTACTACATGTCCAAGCACACGCTCGGCGACTCGGACGAGAACACGTTCGACGACCAGGTCGAGTCCGACCCGATCATCGAGGATCTCGAGGTCACCCTCGGCGCGCTGCGCGAGGAGCTGCACCTGTTCGCCGCCAAGCGGGGCTCGGTGGTGGGACCGATGACCCTGATCGACGCCGGCGACGAGATCGACCTGTCGCGGATGGGCTCCGGGGGTTGGTCGGTGCCCGGCATCGTCGAGCCGGAGACGATCCGCTTCATCGGCCACGAGGCCGAGTTCATCCTGCTGGTGGAGAAGGAGGCGGTCTGGGCGCGCCTCAACGAGGACAAGTTCTGGAAGCGCCACAAGTGCATCCTGGTCACCGGCCAGGGGCAGCCGCCGCGCGGCGTGCGCCGGTTGCTCTACCGCATGGTCAACGAGCTCGACCTGCCGCTCTACGTCTTCGTCGACAACGATCCCTGGGGCTACTACATCCACTCGGTGGTCAAGCAGGGCTCGATCAACCTGGCCTTCGAGTCGCAACGCATGGCGATCCCCAACGCCCGCTTCATCGGGCTCAGCGCCTTCGATCCCGAGAAGTTCGGCATCAGTCCCAGCGTCAGCATCAAGCTCAACGACCAGGACCGCGGCCGCGCCAAGGAGCTGCTGGCCTACGAGTGGTTCCAGGACCGCAAGTGGCAGCGCGAGATCAAGCACATGCTGCGCGCCGGCGTGAAGTGGGAGCTCGAGGCGCTGTCCAACAAGGGCCTTTCGTTCGTCACCGAGGAATACCTGCCGGAAAAGATCCGTAGCAACGACGTGATCTGAACGTAGGCTCCGCGGCGGCCGCCGGCTGGCGCGGGATCGCGGTCTGTCCGCGGGTCGACGGCGGGTGCGAGGAGAGCACGATGCACGACGACGACAGGGTGCAGATGCGTCGTGAGGAGGCAACCGAGGAGTCCAGTCCGGAGACCGGCCCCGAATCGCGAGCAGTGGGCTCGTCGGAGTCGACCGGGGCGGCTCCCGAGCCGGCATCGCAGTCGCAGCCTCCCGCTGCGATGCGGCAGGAACCGGTGACGACCGCCTCCGACGGAGAGTCGGGCGCGCCGCCGTCGGAGGATCGGCTGTCGCGCTACCGCCGCGCCACCTGGGAGCTCGAGCTGTTGATCTCGGCGGCGGTGGTCTTCTCCCTGTTCCAGCTGCCGTCGCTGCTCAACTCACTCTGGGCGCGCATCGAGCCGACCCTCGGCGAGCGCATCTTCATGCTGCCGTTCATGGTCTATTACATCGGCATGCTGACGGTGTTCGCGCTGACCCTCGCCTTTTCGGTGCACTTCGTGCTGCGCAGCTTCTGGGTCGGCGTGTGCGGCCTGCGCGCCGTCTTCCCGGCGGGGATCGCCTGGGGACGCTACGACGGCAGCGACTGGAGCAAGCGCATGAACCGGCGGCTGGTGATGCCGCTGGGCGACCTCGAGCGCCTGGTCGATCGCGTCGCCAGCGGCATCTTCGCGGCCCTCTTCGCTCTGCTGCTGATCCTGCTGATGATCTTCTTCTACGCCGGCCTGGGCCTGCTGGCGGTCAGCCTGGTGTCGCAGTTCTTCTTCCCCGGCCTCAATCTGATGGTTGCGTTCTACGTGCTGATGGCGGCGTTCATCCTCCCCAGCCTGATCGTCGGCCTCGCCGAGACCCTGGCCAAGAAGAAGCCCGAGCGAGTTCGGCGCTGGCCGCGCTTCTACTCCTTCGCCGAACGACTGGCACGCACCGCCCACGGCTCGTTCGTCGGTCGCCTCTACCAACCGATCGCGCTGACCTTCGCGACCCACCTGTCGACCAAGGCCACCACCCGCGCTTCGGGCATCTCGATCTTCGTGCTGGTCGGGATCTTCCTCGCGACCCTGGTGCTCGGCAGCGGCGAGATCGGCTTCGACAGCTACCAGTGGATGCCGACCCGCAGCGGCGAGCGCAGCGTCCGCCACTGGCACTACGAGGACCAGCTCGGCTCGCAACGGGGCACCCGTCTGCCGACCATCGAGAGCATGGTCGTCGAGGGGCCCTACCTCCGTCTCTTCGTGCCCTTCCACGTCAACCGTGACCGGGAGAATCTGCAGCGGGCCTGCCCAGAGCTCGCGTCGCTCAGGCCCGAGGGTTTCTTCTTCCGGCGCGAGGGGGCGGGTCAGGACGAGGCCCAGGCCGAGGTGCTCGGCTGCCTCGACCGGATCTACTCGGTGCGGCTGGACGGCCGGTCTCTCCGCGACACCGCCGGACAGTGGTTCTTCTACCGCCACCCGGAGCGCGGGCTCGAGGGAATCGCCCTGCACGTCGACGTGCGCGACCTGCAGCGTGGCAAACATCTTCTCACCGTGCGTCGGCTCGCCTTCGAGGAGGACGGCACCCTGGAGCGCCCGCAGCGCGAGGCCGACGAGAGTGAGGCGGACTTCGCCCTGCGCGAGGCGCGCGCGACCTTCCAGATCCCGTTCTGGACCTGAGGGCGAACCGGCCGGCCTTTGCCCGCGACAGCGGCGCGGCTGCTAGGATCCCTCGTCTCTCCGCGATCTTCTGGCGGATCCCGGCGGTCGGCACGGCGTACGGTTTCGCCGGCGACCTGTCGGCCAGGTTTGCATCGAGGCGTTGGCGTGTCCGAATCCAACAAGCAGCTCGCAGAGCGCGTCTGGAACGAGTACTTCAACGGTCGGGATCTCACCGTGCTCGACCAGCTCTTCGCCGAGGACGTGGTCAACCACGGGCTGCGCGGCGAACCGAGCGGGCACGAGGCCCTGCAGGAAGTGCTGCAGATCCTGGAGCGGGGCTTCCCCGACTTCCGCATGGAGGTGCTCGAGACCTGCGCTTCGGGAGACCGTGTGTTCCAGCGCACGATCTTCTGCGGCACCCATCTCGGGGAGTTCTACGGTCTGCCCGCCTCCGGTCGCAGGGTGCGCGAGCCGCAGATGCACATGTTCCGGATCGAGGACGGGCGCATCTCGGAGATCTGGGCGGTGCGGCACGAGCTCGACACCGTGCGGGCTCTCGGCGGCCGGATCGTTCCGGGCTGACGTCGCTGTCCGGCGGCGGGGTCGTGCCACCGGCCGCGACTCCGCAACGGCCGGGCTCGCCGACGGGCACTGGGGTGACTCCGGCGCCGAGCCGGTTGCCCGTGCCGAGGTCGATCGCTGCAACCCTCTCGCGGGCTCGGGCGTTCTGACCTGACGTGAAGACACTGCCTCTGGTCACGGCCAGCCTCTCGACCTATCTCTGCGAGCCCGATCGCGACGTGGTGAGTCGCGCCAGACGCGGCGAGCACGCCGCACTGGAGCAGCTCTACGCCGCCTACGGGTCGGCTCTCTACACCCTGGCTCGGCGCATCTGCGCCCGCGACGAAGATGCCGAGGAGGTGCTGCAGGAGGTGTTCCTCGAGCTGCACCGGTCGCTGCGCCGGTACCGCCCCGACGGCTCCTTCGCAGTCTGGCTCCGGCGCATCGCGGTGAACAAGGCGATCTCGCGGCTGCGGCGCGAGAAGCTGCGCCGGCACCCCTCGCTCGACGACGAGGGCGAATGGCGCGAGCCGGAGGCGGGCGTCCGACCGGCGGCACATCGGGTCGATCTCGAGCGTGCCCTCGGCGGGCTGCCGCCGCTGACTCGCACGGTGGTGTGGCTGCACGACGTCGAGGGGTACACCCACCGCGAGATCGGCAGGCTGCTCGGCCGTACGACGAGCTTCTCCAAGTCTCAACTGGCCCGTGCCTACGTGCGCCTGCGGGCGGCGCTGGCGACGCCGAGCGACGCTGTGGCCGAGACCGGGGAGGTCGTCTGATGCACGGCGAAGGCCAGAAGCGGAGCGAGAGCTCGGGCCTGGTTGCGGGACTCTGGGCAGACGGCGAACACCTCGGTATGCCTCGCCTGCTCGAGCTGCGCGACGGCGGCGGCGCGGTGGCAGATCGGCGCCATCTCGAGCAGTGCAGCCGGTGCTCGCGTCTGCTCGCCGAGCTCGAGCAGACCCGCGCCGTTCTGCGCGGTCTCGACGATCTCGAGCCGCCCGAAGGCCTGTGGCAGGAGCTGTCGGATCGACTCGCCGAGACCCGTCGGGTGCGTGTTCGCCGGCGGAGGCTGGCTGGGATGGCGCTGGCGGCGGCCGCGACGCTGGTTGCCCTGGTCGGTCCGGGGAGCTGGACGACGCTGCGGCAGTGGCAGGCCGATCGCGCCGCGCACGCGGCGCTCAGCGATCAGCTGGTCGACGTGCGCGAGCGCTCCGCCCTGCTCGATCGCGAGATCGAGCAGCTGCTCGGCGAGACGTTGCTGCTCAGTGGCCGTCAGGCCTCGGCGATCGTCGCGCTCGAGGACGCCCTGTCACGCATCGACGCACGCCTCGGCGAGCTCCCGCACCCGACGCGAGGCGGAGCCCAGCCGACGCGGGCGCTGTCGCGCGAGCAGGTCGAACGTCAGCTGATCGGCTGGCATCAGCGGCTGCAGGTCCAGGCGGCCCTCGTCGAGCTGCACTTCGAGCCGACGGCGCTCTACGAGCTCTGACGCTCTACCGCTCTACCGCTCTACCGCTCTACCGCTCTGACGCTCTGACGCCGTCGGGCGGCGCCGCCACATCCCTGGTTTCCACCCACCCGGAGGACCACCATGTCTGAACGATCCCAAGTATCCCCGAAACCCGCGCGCTCGACCCGGATCGAGCCGAGGGCGCTGCCTGCGTCTCGCGACAGCCGATGCGTCGTCGCCGCTCTGCTCGGCCTGCTCCTGTTCGCCGCCCTGAGTGCCGCCCCGGTACCTGCGGCTGGCTTCGCCGCGTCTCCGGCTCCGGCGCAGCAGCCCGGCGAACAGACGGAGAGCGAGCGCCGCGCCGAGGAGGAGGCGCGACGCGAGGTCGAGCGGCTGCGGGCCGAGATGCGCGAGCTGCAGAGGGAGCTCGAGCGGCGCACCGCCGAGATGCGACGCACCCTCGCCGAGACCGAGAGCGAGGTGCGCGATCGCGCCAGAGCACTGGCCGAGGAGGAAGAGCGCTCGCAGCGCCAGCGCCTGGTCGAGCGCGAGCAGGTCGAGCGTCAGCTGCAGGTGGCGCGTCGCGAGGCCGACCGGGCACGAGCGGCCGAGGCGCGGGCGCGTGCGTTGGCGCTGGTGCGCGAGCCTCGTCCCGTGCTGGCGCTGCTCAACCGCAAGCCGCGCCTCGGCATCACCGTGCGCGACGCCGATCCGGCCGGCTCGGTCGGGCCCGGCGCCCTGGTCGAGAGCGTGCGCTCCGGCAGCCCGGCGGAGGAGGCCGGCCTGCGCTCCGGTGACGTGATCGTGCGCTTCGGCGAGCTGGCTCTCGACGCCTCGACCCGTGAAGGCGACGAGGGGCCGGCGGCACTGCTGGTCGAGGCGGTCGGCGCGACCACCGAGGGCGAGACGGTGTCGCTCCGTGTCCGGCGGGGGGAGGAGTCGATCGAGGTCGACGTGACGCCGCGCGCGCTGGAGCCTCTGGTGCCGTCGGTGGCGCCGATGCCGGCCGTCGCCGCGGTGCCCTCACCGCGTGTTCCCGGCGCGGCGCCGAGGGCGCCCCGCGGTTGGCCGACGGCTCCAGGGGCTCCCTTGCCCGAAGCACCTCCGGCGCCCCTGGTGCAGCTCTTCGGCGGCGGCATCTGGCACGACCTCGAGATGGTGCCGGTGAACGAGCAGCTGGGCGAGTACTTCGGGGTCGAGAAGGGCCTGCTGGTGGTCGCCGCGCCGTCGGACGGAGCGGTCGCTCTCGAGGCGGGCGACGTGATCGTCGCGATCGGTGGCCGCGAGCCCGAGGACGCCCGCCACGCGATGCGCATCCTGTCGAGCTACGAGCCCGGGGAAACGCTCGAGGTCGCGGTCGTGCGGCGCAAGCAGCGCACCACACTGCGCGGCGAGGTGCCGCGAGGCCGGCGGCCGGACTCGGGGCTGCTCTGGAATCACGGGATCGACGCGCCGAGCGACGTCCTGATCCCGCGTCCGCCGTCAGCGGTGCCGCAGCCCGGAGACGGTCCCGGATCCGGGCGCCGGCACCTCTGAGCGAAGACCGCGTGCGTTCTCTCGCCCGCGGGTCGCACCGGTTTGCAGGCGTTGGCCCGATCCGCCGGACGGCGCAGCGCCAGCCGGGCGCTCGTCGACGTCGACGCGGCGCTGCGACGAGCCTGCGTCGATCTGCGGGCCTGGTGCCGAGATCCGCGTGGGCACCTCCTCGGCTCCGGTCGTGGCGGTCACCGCACGGTCGGCCGTGCGTCCTCGCGAGCGGAAGACGAACTCCTGCACACCGCGCTGCATCAGGAAGGCGCTCTCGATCTCGTAGCCGGGCAGGGACATCAGCAGCCGCCGCTCCTTGTGTCCCGGGCTGGGGCGGCCGTCGCTGCGTGGCTCGTCGCAACGCAGGTGTTCGGAGTCGACCACCCGGTACCGTCGGGGTCGGTGGGGGATCGGGCCGCGGTACGACGGGATCATCAACAGCCGGGTGTTGTCGCCGCGCCGGCGCTGGAGTCGCTCGAACAGGCGACCGATCTCGTCTGTCTCCAGATAGTCGATCAGGTCCCAGGCGAGGATGAGGTCCACCGTCTCGTCCTCGTCGGGCGCCCGGTCGCCTTCCTGCCCGTCCTCGCTGCCGAGCAGGCGATCGAGGGCCGCGTCGATGGCCGAGTCGCCGCGCCTCGACGAGCGTGTGCGGTAGTCGCACAACCAGGTGTAGAGGTCGAAGATCTCGAGCCGGCAGCCGAGCTCGCCGAAGAACGTCATGTTGTCGGGGCAGGCAGGCCCGAGGTCGAGCACCCGCGGGACCTCGAGCGAGCGCAGCGCCGCGAGCGCCACCGGCAGCGAGCGGCTGTGGTGCACCTGCTGCGGGGCAGGCGGTTCGCCTCCCTCACGACGCGCCGGTGCGCCGTCGGGCGTCGTCGGCGGATTGGACGATGCGTCGTGCCCGTCGCTGTCTCGGGTGAGGATTCGCTGCAGCCAGCCCAAGCTCTTCTCCAGTCGCAGGGTCGGGCCCGCGGCGGGAGGCCGCTCCGCTCGGTTCGGCGTGCAGCGACCGCCCAGAATGCGGAGCCCGGTGAAGTCCAGTGCAAAGCCCCGGGGTTTCGAGACTTGCCGTCACTCCGCGGTGCCCGCTATGCCGAAGGAGCATAGCCCAATAAATAGCCAATGATCAATGAGCTGGCCCGGCCCGCTCCGCGCGGAAGGCCGTCGCTCCGTGGGCCTCGCGCCGTCAGCGCCGGGGAGCTCCGGGATCCGCTGCATCCGCCGGATCGACGGTGGCCAGGCAGGTGCCAGAGCCGGAGATCACATAGCCGGCACCCTGAACCGGTTCGGCCAGGCCGAGATCGCCGAATCGGTCCTTGTGGGTGATGAGGACCGCGGGAGTCTCGATCCCCGCCTCGTCCAGCACCCGGGCCGCCTCGGCGAGAGCGGACTCGAGGTTGCCGGTGTACAGGTCGAGCGCCGCGATCTCGACCAGCCGCTCCTCCGGGCCCAGCATCGCCAGAGCCGTCTCCAGCGAGCGGCAGTAGCGGCTGTGGAAGAGGATCGGCGCCAGGGTGGCGTGGGCGTCCAGGCCGGCACGGGTGCGGGCCGCGTCGTGCACAGCGTCCTCCTGCAACAGCACACGGAAGTCCTGGTTCTCGCGACCGCGGAAGCGGCGCTGGCAGTCGGAGATCTCGGCCGGTAGAGCAGGACGGCGATCAGGCCCCTTCTTCTCGTGACGCAGCACGATGAAGCGCGCCTCTCCTCTCTGGAGCGCCTCCGTCAACGGCAGGTCGCAGACTGCGTTCGCCCCGCTCGCGAGGGCGGTGAGCAGCGCCGAGCAGCAGAGCGCCGCCGCGAACGAACGTCGGCGCGGAGGTCGAAGACGACGGGTCGAAGGGGCGCTGGTGTCGAGCATGGCTGGAGCCTATCCGTCCGGACGAGCATCCGGCCAACGCCGTGGCGGAGGGGGGCATGGGCGCCGTCACGTCCCGATCGAGGCCTCGGATCCGAACCCCGCACGCCGCGGCGGGACCCGGTTCGGGGTACGCTTCGTGCCTCGCCCGGACCGCCCCTGCCTTCGTCTCCTGCCGATCACTCACGTCACCCGGGATCCCGATGCGCACGATCGCCGAGTACGAGCTGCTCGAGCCGCTGCCGGCCCGCTACCACTTCCGGGCCCGCAACGCGGACGGATCCATGGTCGCGCTGCAGGTGCTTCCAGCGTGGCGACGTAGCAAGGAGGCGATCGCCCGCTTCGAGCGAGAGGTGAGTCTCGAGAAGGCGGTGCGCCACGAGAACATCGCCGGCTTCATCGCCTGGGGCAGCGCCATGGTGCACGACCACGAGCTGGTCGGCGGGCCTGGAGTCGGCGAGGTGCACTACATCGCCCGTGAGCTGGTGCCGGGGCGCACGGTGTCCGATCTGGTGCGCAAGGGGCCACCGCCACTGGCCCTGAGCATCAGCATCGCGATCCAGGCGAGCCGGGGCCTCGGGGCGCTGCACGCCCAGCGCGTCGTGCACCGCAACGTCAGACCGGAGACTCTGATCCTCCGACCCGACGGCGTGCTCAAGCTGATCGAGTTCGGCCTGGTCAAGATGCTGCGCGACGCCTCCGCCGCGGACAACGCCTTCCACACCGCGGTGGGTCAGGTGGTCGGCCACGCCGGCTACATGGCGCCGGAACAGCTCGAGGGTGCGGAGGTCGACGAGCGTTGCGACCTCTTCGCCCTCGGCTGCGTGCTCTACGAGCTGGTCGGAGGTCAACCGCCGTTCAACGCCCACGACCTGATCAGCTACTTCCGAGCCGTTCGCGAGGAGGAGCCACGGCCGCTCCAGGAGCTGCGCTCCGAGGTGCCGGTGAGCCTCGATCGCATCCTGGCGCGCCTGCTGCGCAAGTCCCCCGAGGAGCGCTACGCCAGCGCGGCAGAGCTCGAGTCCGACCTGATCGAGAGTCTCGGCGACCCCGCGGTCTGAGCCCGGCTTCCGACCGGGCGAGGCAGGACGTCCACCCGCTCAGGGTTCGAGCAGCATCTGCGCCAGCAGCTCCTTGAGCACCTTTGCCGCCACCGTGGCCGAGCGGTCGCGGTCGTCGAGGCGAGGGTTGAGCTCGACCAGGTCGGCGCCGACGATCGGACCGGGGAGGGCGTGGATGAGGTCGATGAGGTCGCGGGTGGTGAGGCCACCTGGCTCCGGGTGCGACACCGCCGGGGCATGTGCCGGATCGAGCACGTCGAGATCGATGGTGACGTAGAGCGGCGGGTCGAGGGTGAGATCGGCGCCGTCGCGGAAGTCCTTCATCTCCAGGCTGTCGACGCCGAAGCGCTCTGCCTGTGATCTCTGGTGGGGGTTGAAGGTGCGCACGCCGATCTGCAGCAGCCCGGCGATGCGGTCCTCCTCGAGCAGCCGGGCGAAGGGACAGGCGTGCGAGAAGCGGTTGCCGTCGAGCTCGTCGTAGAGATCCGGATGGGCGTCGAACTGCACCACGGTGATCGTCTCGTCGCGTCGCGCCAGGGCACGCACCGCGGCGTAGGTGATCGAATGGTCGCCACCGAGGAGGAGCGGGCGAGCTCCCTGGCGCGCGATCGCCGCCGCCAACGACTCGATCCGTCGCCGGTCCTCGGCGGCGGCCGCGCCGCTCTCGTTGGCCAGCCCGAGGTCGCCCAGATCGCGCCAGCGGTCGGTCTCGGAGAGATCGACGCCGAGCTCGGAGCAGGGATTGGCCGATGCACGGAACAGCTGGGCCCTGATCGCCTGCGGCGCCTCGGCGGCGCCGCGCAGGTGCGACGAGTCGGCGTCGTAGGGCACCCCGACCAACGCCACATCGCCCGACTCGAGATCTCCGAGGACCTCGTCGCTCGGACCGTCGGCTGATGGCTTCATCGAGAGATTCCTCCGGGAGTGCCACGTACGACCGCCGCGGCGGTGCACGGGCCCTTCGCGATGAACGGGACGGAAGGACGAACGGGGTGGAGGTCAGAGATCGGGACGGAGGTCAGAGTATCCTGCCGCGGCCCTGTCACGCCTCGTTGTCGCCGAGCGCCTGCCGACGCACGACCGGGAGGGAGGAGGACAGGGGCGACGAGGGCCTCGCGGGCCCTCGACCGGGACCGCACGCACGAGCCCCCTGGACTCCTGGGCTTCGGGCTCCGGCTCTGCTATGCTCTGCGGTCCGTGCGGGTTGCGCGTCTGTCGAGGGGCAGATCAGCGTCGCACGAGGGCGCCGCGGCCGAAACATCGCCGCCTCCTCCCCGCATCGAAGACACGATCTCTCAAAACAGGCGAGTACCGATTCCCCAGCAGAGGACGCCGGCCCATCCGACGACGACGGCCGCGCGTTCCAGGAGCATCCGATGGCAAGCAAAGCAGCGATCTACAAGAACAATCAGCGCAAGAAGAAGGTCCGGATCTACAAGGAGCGCCGCGACGAGCTGCGCAGCCGGGTCAAGGATCTGTCGATCCCTCTCGAGGAGCGGGAGATCGCGGCGCGCATGCTGAACAAGCTGCCGCGCGACTCGAGCCCGGTGCGGGTGCGCAACCGGTGCAACCTCTCCGGTCGCCCGCGCGCGTACTACCGCAAGTTCGGCCTGTCGCGCATCGCCCTGCGCGACCTCGCCCTGCGTGGCGAGCTCCCGGGCGTGACCAAGTCGAGCTGGTAGGCGCTACGAGCGTCCGGGTGCGCCGGAGCACCGCGTCGCGGCAGACGGCTCTACGCCGGCAGCCGTGGCCCGGCGATGGTACGGTGGTCGGGCCACCGGCTCGGGCGATCGCCCAGGTCCCCGACCGGTGTGCGTTCTTCGAATCGTCATGCGTGGGAGGTCGTACATGCGTTGGTGCTCTAGGTTTCGTGAAGCCGGTCCGGTGGTCGCCGAGGGAGCCGGGGGAGTCGGCCATCGGCGACCGGTCCCGTTGCTGGCCACCCTTCTCGTCGTCGCTGCCGGGACCTCGCTGATCGGCTGTGCGCCCGCCGACGAGCCGGCCGAGACGGCGGAGGTCGCCAGCGACGCGGCGTCGCCTGACGGAACGCTGAGCGCCGGTGGCCTGACTCTGACGCCGATGCCCGACTCGCCGGCTTTCGCCGACGCGACGCTCGAGCTGCACGGAATCGAGCAGGGGGCGGATCTCGCTCCCGGTACCACCTCGATGCACTTCGGAGTGGCGAACTACGAGCTCGGAGTGCAGACCAGCGACGCCGCGACCAAGGGGATCGCCAACTCCGGTGACGGCCAGCACATCCACCTGATCCTCAACAACGGGCCGTACAGCGCCCACTACGAGGAGTCCGTGGAGACCGAGCTGACGCCGGGCTACTACGTGCTGCTGGCCTTCCTGTCGCGCTCCTACCACGAGAGCGTCAAGAGCCCCGGCGCGGTGGTGCTCACCGATTTCACGGTCGGCGGCGAGCCGTCGGCGGAGGTCGACTTCACCCAGCCGCACCTCTTCTACAGCCGCCCGAAGGGCTCCTACGTGGGCAGCGACATCGAGCGCCTGATGCTCGACTTCTACCTGGTGAACGTCGACCTCTCGGCCGACGGCTACAAGGTGCGGGCGACGGTCAACGGCAACGAGTTCATGCTCACCGACTGGGTGCCCTACCTGATCGAGGGTCTGACCCCGGGCAGCGTCACGATCCAGCTCGAGCTGATCGACGCCGAGGGCAACTGGGTCGAGGGTCCGTTCAACCGCGTGACCCGCACCGTGACGCTGGAGGCCGCTGCGGACTCGCCGGCCGAAGGGGTCGAAGAGGCAGCGCCCGAAGAGCACGGCGCAGAGTCGCACTGAAACGCACCGCGCGGCTCTTCGACGCCGCCGCGCCGGCTTCGGGCGGGCGCGCCGCGCCTCGGCTCAACGCTGCAGGTCGTCGCGGATCCGGCGCTCGAGCTCGGCGACACGCTCGAGCGCCCTGGCGTCCTCGATCCGATGATCGGGACGTGGGGTCAGGCGGGCGGCCAGTGCGAGCTGCTCGAGGGCCAGGCGGTGCTCGCCGCGCAGGTCCCACAGTGCCTCGGCGTAGAAGAGCCGGTTCAGCGGGTCTTCGGAGGCCTTCGTCGCCGCCTCGCGAAGGAGGCGCACCGCTTCGTCGCGATCCGCCCAGCCGGTGACCAGCGGTACCCTCGGCGTCAGGTGGTGCAGCCGGCCGAGGAACCGGCTCGGCCCGTAGCCGTCGAGCTCGGGATCGAGGGCGCGGGCGGCCTCACCGTAGATCCGCAGCTTCTTCGCCAGCCCACGACGCACCGCCGCGAGGGTGCCGTAGTACTCGCCCCACAGCCCGTAGTGCACCGCGCCCCAGAAGACCAGGCGACCGGCGGCGGGCTCGTCGGCGAGAGTCCGGCGGAGGTCCTCCGACGGTAGCTCGAGCAGACGGCGCTCACCGCTCTCGCGCTCGAGCCGCTCGAGACCGTCGACGAAGATCCTCCGACCACGCTCGAAGAGCTGCTTCTTGGCGTCCGCGGTCGTCGCCACGTACTCGGCCTGGAAGAGCAGCGCGCGGAGCAGGTCGGCCCTCAGGGCGACGTCACCGGGTCGCCGCTCGAGCGCCGCCGCGAGGAGCTGGACCGCCTGGCCGATCGGCTCGGCTGCAGGAGTGGCGCCACGCGAGCCCTCGGCGCGGCGCGCGTAGAGCTCGAGGCCTCGCGCGTGCTGCGCGTCGATCGCCACGGAGCCGGCCTCAACGCCTCGCGGCGCCTCGCCGACGGCCTGACCGCGGCTCTGGGCCACGCTCGCGCCCGAGTCGGGGTGCACCGTCGCGAGCACGCAGACGAGAGGGACCGCGATTCGGTGCACGACGGCCCGTTGCTTCCCGCCGATCCGTCGTGGCCCCGGAGGCTCCGGTGGCTGCGACCCCTCGGCGGGGCGCGGTTGGTGTCTGTGTCCGGGCCCTCGTCCGCTCGCCATGTCGGCAGCCTACGTCACCGCCTCGGTGGTCCGGTTCGCGACCGGCGAGTCGCTGCTAAGGTGCGACTCCCGCACGACGCCGAGAGCTCTGGCGGGAGGGAGCACGATGGCCGACGCGACCAGCGACCCCACGCCGAGGGCGACCCGCTTCTTCGAGATCGGGCCCGAACGGCCGCTGCGCCTCGGCAGCGGCGTCGAGTTGCCGGTGGAGATCGCCTACCAGACCTGGGGCGAGCTCTCGCCGAACGCCGACAACGCGATCCTGGTGGTGCATGCCCTCACCGGCTCGCAGCACGCCGCCGGTTTCAACCCGGCGATCGACCGGGTCGGCCGAAGGTGGACGGACGAGATGCAGGTCGGCTGGTGGGACGCCTTCATCGGCCCCGGCAAGGTCTACGACACCAACCGGTGGTTCGTGGTCTGTGCCAACTACGTCGGCGGCTGCTTCGGTTCGACCGGACCGACCACCACCAACACATCGACCGGCGAGTGGTGGGGCTGCGACTTCCCCCGCGTCACCTTCGCCGACTCGGTGCACTCGCAGGCCAGGTTGCTCGACCACCTCGGCATCCGGCGGTTGCGTGCGATCGTCGGCCCGTCGACCGGCGGCATGGCGTGCATCAACTTCGCCACGCTCTACCCTGAGCGGGTCGAGCGGGTGATCCTGATCGCCACCGGCATGCGCTCGACGACGCTGCAACGGATCCACAACTTCGAGCAGATCCGCGCCATCGAATCGGACCCCGGATACCTCGGCGGGCGCTATGCGCCGGGCGAAGGCCCCTTCGCCGGCATGGCGGTGGCGCGCATGATCAGTCACAAGACCTTCGTCAGCCTCGAGGCGTTGAGTGAACGTTCGCTCAGCGAGGTGCGCGCGCCGTCCCGCCTCGACGGTCTCTGGTACGGCGTCACCCACCCGCTCGAGTCCTACATGCTGCACCAGGGGGAGAAGTTCGCCCGCCGCTTCGATGCCAACTCCTACCTGCGCATCCTCGATGCCTGGAACCGGTTCGATCCGCTGGCCGATGCGGGAGTCGACGATCCGGTGGAGCTGTTCGCCCGCTGCAGGGAGCAGCGCTATCTGATCTTCAGCATCGACAGCGACGTCTGCTACTACCCCGAGGAGCAGGTCGAGATCGCCCACGTCCTGCGACGCGCGGGGGTCGAGCGCATCCACATCACGGTGCACTCGGAGAAGGGACACGATTCCTTCCTGCTCGAGCCGGAGCTGTACGGGCCGCACGTCTCCCATCTTCTGGCGAGCTGACGGATCCGCGGCGGGGCGAACGGCCCCTGGGAGGTAACTTGCGGCGTATGATGCTGTTCTGTCGTTACAGGCCATGTGGAACTCCGTGGGGACCAGAGCCCCCGGTGAAGTGGAAGGGGAGGCGAGTGTGAGATCCGGGTCTTCGAAGCCTGCATCGGGTCGCCGTGGGCCGGCCCGGCGGATGGCGGCGTCACTGCTCGCTGCGGGATGGCTGGCGGCGCCGGCACTGCTCGGCGCCGCGACGATCGAGGTCAGCGCCAGCAGCCCGATGGTCAATCCGGGCGAGACGGTCGACATCACGGTCACCCTCTCCGGGCTGGGTGCCGGAGCACCGCCCTCGGCCGGCACCTTCGACATGACCCTGGTCTTCGACCCGGCCATCTTCGAGCTCGATCCGCTCTCGGTGGTCACCACCCTGGAGCTGGGCGATCCGGCGATGGGCGAGAGCCTGATCACCGTCAACCCCTCGGCGGTCGATCTCGAGGTCTTCGCGCTGTCGCTGCTGCCGGCCGTGCAGCTGACCGCCAACCAGCCTGCCTCGTTCGAGCTCTTCACCGCCACCTTCACCTCCGTGGGGTTCGGCGACGGCACCTTCGACGTGCTGCAGCCTCTGGTGCTCGGCGACAAGGATGGTGCGCCGATCCCGGTCGACGCTGTGGTCCCGGTCACCGTCACCGGCGGTTCGATCATCGACATCCCGATCTCTGGCGGCGCCGGACTGACGCTGATGGCGGCGCTGCTGGCCGGCGCCGCGCTGGTGGTGCTGCGGAGGATGCGGTGATGGGCGCCGCGCCCCGCACCGGTCGCCGTCTGCGGCTGCTGCTCCTCGTCACCGGGATCGTGCTCGGCGCCGCGATCCTGATGGCGATGCCCGGCGACATCGACGGCGACACCGACGTCGACGTCGACGACATCGCCCTGATCCTGGCGGCACGCAACACGCCGGCCTCGGGGCCCTCGGACCCTCGCGATCTGGACGCCGACGGGGTGATCACGGTTCTCGACGCGCGCATCGCGGTAGTGAACTGCACCAGGCCGCTCTGCGTCGTCGGCAACAACCCTCCGACGGTCACGGCGCCCGGCGACCAGACGATCGCCGAGGACGGCACCACGGGTGCGCTGCCGGTGCTGGTCGACGACCCCGACATAGGTGTCGATCCGAACACCCTCGTGCTGAGCGCGACTTCCTCGAACACCGCGGTGATCCCCGACGGCAACCTGGTGCTCGGCGGAGCGGGCAACAACCGCACCGTCACGGTGACTCCGGCGCCCGACGCCAACGGCGGACCGGTGACGATCGATCTGACCGTCAGCGACGGTATCGACACCGCGACCGACAGCTTCACCGTCACCGTGACCCCGGTCAACGACGCGCCGGTGCTGGCGCCGATCGGACCGCAGGCGGGCGACGAGCTGACCCTGATCTCGTTCACCGCGACGGCGAACGATCCCGACGTCGGCGACGTGCTGACGTTCACCCTCGTCGACGGCACCGGCATGGTTCCGCCAGGCGCCGCGATCGACCCCAACAGCGGCGTGTTCACCTTCACGCCGACCGAGGACCAGGACGGCGTCTACAGCTTCGACGTGGTGGTGACCGACGACGGCGCTCCCACCAACCTGAGCGACAGCGAGACGATCACCGTCACCGTCGCCGACGTCAACAGCCCGCCGACGCTCGCACCGATCGGTGCCCAGAGTGGCGACGAGCAGACTCCGATCGCGTTCACCGCGATGGCCAGCGACAGCGACCTCCCGGTGCAGACGCTCAGCTTCTCGCTGCAGGACGGGGTCGGTGGCGCGGTGCCGGCTGGCGCCGCGATCGACCCGGGGACCGGCGACTTCACCTGGACCCCCACCGAGGCACAGGGCCCGGGTGTCTACACCTTCGACGTGGTGGTCACCGACGACGGCATCAACCCGCCGAACCTGATGGACTCCGAGACCATCACCGTCACCGTCGACGAAGCCAACGTCGCTCCGGTGCTGGACCCCATCGGCAACCAGACCGTCGACGAGTTGACCCAGTTGTCGTTCGTCGCCACGGCGACGGACGCCGACCTGCCGGCCAACACGCTGACCTTCAGCCTCGACGTGGGGGCACCCGCCGGAGCGTCGATCGATCCCAGCTCTGGAGCGTTCACCTTCACGCCGAGCGAGGCCCAGGGCCCGGGCCTGTACCCGGTGACCGTGCGGGTCACCGACGACGGCACGCCGGCCTTGGACGACTTCGAGACCTTCGACATCACCGTCGCCGAGGTCAACGTCGCTCCGGTGCTGGACCCCATCGGCAACCAGACCGTCGACGAGTTGACCCTGCTGTCGTTCAACGCCATGGCGAGCGACGCCGATCTGCCGGCGAACACCCTGACCTTCACCCTCGACGCCGGCGCCCCTGCGGGCGCAGGCATCACCACCGGCGGCCTGTTCACCTGGACGCCGAGCGAGGCGCAGGGCCCGGGCGTCTACCCGATCACCGTGCGAGTCACCGACGACGGCGTCAATCCCCCGAGCCTCGACGATTCCGAGACCTTCAACGTCACCGTCAACGAAGTCAACGATCCGCCGGTGGCCGTGGACGACTCGTACCAGACGGTCGGCAACACGGCCCTCGAGGTCAACAACACCGCTGCGGCGGCGCAGCCCTCGGTGTTCGTGCTCGGCGACGTGCTGGACAACGACAGCGACGGCGGCGACGGCCCGGCGGCGCTCACCGCCAGCCTGATTCCGGGCTCGGTGACCGCCGGTGCCTCGGTGGTGATGCAGCCGGACGGTACCTTCGTCTACAGCCCGCCGGCCGGCCAGACCGCCGACGACACCTTCCAGTACAACGTCAGCGACGGCGCCGACATGGCGATGGGAACGGTGACTGTCCAGTTCACCGGCCAGGTCTGGTACGTCGACGACGACGCCGCGGGGAGCGACGTCGGCACCTCGACCGATCCGTTCGACACCCTGGCGGAGGCGCAGGCGGCGTCCGGCGTCGGCGACACGATCTTCGTGTTCACCGACAGCGGCACGGCGCTGGACGAGACCTTCACTCTGCAGGACCAGCAGCGCCTGATCGGCGAGGGGGTCGACCTCACGTTCGACGCGGCGCTCAACGGCAGTCCCGCCCCGGCGACGCTCTACGACTCGGTCGCCAACGTCGCACCGATGATCACGCGCAGCACCGGGGCCGCGATCGTCGCCAGCGACGTCAGCGCCCTGATCCAGGGGTTCGACGTCACCTCGGCAGACGCCTCGGCGATCGACGTCGACACCACGGCCGGCAGCCACCTGATCGAGGTGCGCGACAACGTGCTGCTCGGCTCGACCGGTGGCCACGGCCTCGATGTCGTCTCCGGCGCCGGGGTGACCCAGCTCGAGCTGCGCCTCACCGACAACGCGGTGGCCTCCAGCGACGACGACGGCGCCGGCACCCTCTACCACGGCGCTTCGATCGTCGGCGATCCGGCAGTACCGATCGTGGTCAGCGAGCTCAGCGGTCTACAGGTACCCGACTCTGCGAGCTCGGTCGGCAACGGGCTGTTCGCCAGCGACGTCGACTTCGACGCCGATCCCGGCACTGCCGGGCTGCAGCCGGTGAGCGCCGGAGCGTTGAGCGTCGGTGACAGCGGCGGCAGCAACCGGGCGATGGGCGCCGGGGTGCGTCTGACCGGCGTGCGCGGCACGCTCTCCTTCTCCTCGGTCGACGTCTTCAACGATCTGGGAACCGGTATCGAAGTGTCGAACCCCGGCTTCGCAGCGGCGGACTTCACCCTCGAGATCTCTGCCGGCTCCGTCGACAGCGGCACCGCGCGGGCGCTCGATCTCGACCCGATGACGTCGGCGATCACCCTCGGCTCGCTGAGCGGCAGCTCGGTGCGTTTCGACGAGGTCGCCGGCGTGGTGACCGCCAGCGGCGGCGCCCTGACCAACGCCTCGGCGACGCCCGCCTTCGAGGTCACCGACGGCACGGTGAGCGTCACCTACGGCGGCTCGATCACCCAGACCGGCAGCGGTGCTGCGGTGTCCGTCGGTGGCAACCACACTCTCGGCACCCTGCTCTTCCAGACCGGCACGATCGGCGCCACCAACGGCACCGGACTGCAGTTCAGCAACGCCGACGGCGTCTACACGTTCAACGGCACGGCGAACCTCGGCGGCGGCGACGCCGGGGTCGACATCGTCGCCGGTTCGGGCGGCACCTTCACCTTCGCCGACACCACGATCACCTCGCCGACGGGCACGGCGTTTCGGGTCGACTCCAGCACCGCGGGCGTCAGCTACGTCGGCGGGTCGATCACGCAGAACAACGTCGCCAGAGGTGTGCACGTGACCGGGCATGCCACCGGCACGTTGACCTTCGCCGTGCCGATCACGGTGGCGTCGCAGACCGTGAACGCGATCGAGATCGCCGGCGCCGGGACGGTGGGTTTCTCCGCAGCCCTCGATCTCGACACCACCGACGGCAACGGCTTCGACGCTTCGAACGTCGCCAACCTGGCGGTGACCGGTGTCGGCAGCTCGGTCGACGTCAGCGGCGCGCCCGGGGGCGCCGGAGGCATCGGAGTGCGGCTGCAGAGCTCGACCATCGGTGCCCCGGGGGTCACCTTCGCGACGGTGAACGTCGGCGCCTCGGGCGACGCTTCGGGCGGCGTGGTGCTCTCCGGCACCGGCAGCGCCGGCGCGTTCACCGTATCCGGCGGCACGATCCAGAACATCGCCGGGGCGACAGGGCGCGGCTTCGACGCGGCGGACGTGGACGGCACGGTGACGATCTCCGCCTCGATCGAGAACGACGCCGGGCGTTCGGTCGAGATCGACGGCGGCTCCGTCGGCTCGATCACCTTCAACGGTGCGATCGACGACAACGGCGCGGGCATCCGCCTCGCCTCCAACACCGGCGGCACGGCGACCTTCCGCGGCGGTATGGCCCTCGACACCGGCGCGAACACCGCCTTCAGCGCCACCGGCGGCGGCACGGTGAACGTCTGTGCGACGTCGCTGTGCGGCGGCGGTGGCTCCACGGTCATCAACACGATCGGCGCGACCACCGCGCTGGTCGGACGGGCGGTCGAGATCACCGACACGACGATCGGCGCCAGTGGCGTCACCTTCCGCAGCATCGCGGTGAACCAGGGCTCCACCGCCCCCGACACGGTCGCCATCGTGCTCGACGACACCGGCGCCGGCACCTTCACGGTCACCGGCGACGGCACCACGAGCTCGGGAGGCAACGGCTCCGGCGGCACGATCGAGAACCTCACCGACGTCGACGCGATCACCCTGAACAACACCGACGGCCGGGTGACGCTGCAGAACGTGATCCTCGAGGACATCGCGCACGCCAGCGACGGCGCCGACAACTACGGCACGCGGCGCAACGTCGACGGCATCCACGGCCAGAGCGTCGACGGCGGCCTGACGCTGCAGAGCGTCACGCTACGGCGCTTCTCCGACAACGCGGTCAGCGGATCGCTGTTCGCCGACGGCATCTCGGCGACGCCGTGGAACGGCCTGGTCGTCAACAACGCGGTGATCGAGGACGCCAACCGCTACCACGTCGGCCCGAGCGGGCCGGCGGGGCTCGGGGACGACTCGGGCGAGGGCGGCATCCGGATCATCGGGCTCAGCGGCACCGTCACGGTGAGCAACTCGACCTTCAGCCGCACGGCCCAGCACCTCGACTTCTGGAGCGCGACCTCGGGCAGCCTGGCGCTGACCGTCACCGGCAACACCTTCAACACCACGACGAAGGAATTCAACTGCTCGCCGCCGGGCACGGTGAGCGTGGGCAAGGCGGGGATCTCGCTTCTGGCCCGCGGCAGCACCAGCGTGGACGCCGTCATCGGTGGTGCCGGCGCCCTCGCCAACAGCTTCACCGACAACAACACGGCATCGCTGGTGATCGTGCACGACAGCGGCGCCACCGGCGAGGTCGATACCCTGATCGCCAACAACACCTTCCGGGTCGTCGACCACCTCACCGGCCCGAGCACCTGTCCGGGCGGCTCGCTGCAGTTCTTCCATCCGCAGGGCGGCGTGTACCTGGGGCCGCGAGGCGGCCAGTTCGACGCCATCGTCGAGGACAACCTGTTCGACGAGGTGATGCACGCCGACGGCGGTCTCGGTCAGCTCACCATCGTCGCCGACGCCGGCGGCAGCTCGGACATGGTCGTGCGCGACAACACCTTCCGCCTGCCGTGGGACGCATCGGTGCGCATCCTGGCGGACGCCAACGGTAGCGCAAGGGTGCTCTTCCATGACAACACGTATGTCGACGGCACGGTCGGCAGCGCTGGCGATGACGTCGGATTCGTGACCCAGTCGCCGTTCAACCCGTGGCTGGTCAACGTGCGCAACGGCGGCTCGCTCGACCTGCGGCTCGACGGCAGTGGCCCGGCAGGCGAGGTCCTGCCGCAGCACGACGACGTGTTCTCGATCTTCCCGCACTCGTTCGATGCGTCGATCAACGTCTCCGGCGGCACCTTCGACCTTTGGCTCGACGACGTGGTGTCGCCGGACGGTTACCGCTTCGACATCGGCGGCGGAACGCTGAACCTGTATTCGGAGACGGGCTGCCCGCTGACGCCGGCCCAGATCGTCGACGGCAACGGCAACACTGGCGGCATGAACTCGGACGCGACCGACCCGCCGACGGTGGTGACCGTCGGCGGCGGCACGATCGCCTGCTCGACGACCCAGCCGACGGTTCCGAACCCGGTGATTCCCTGAGGCGGTCGCGCTCGGCGCGAGGCATGAGGACGGCTCGGCACGGAGCACGCGGGCGCGAGCCCGCGGCGCCGTGCGCCGCCACGCCGACGGTGAGGTCCCCGTCCGTAGCATGGCGTCGGTTCGGGCTGCCGTGCGGCCTGCTCGCGATGCTCGTCGGCTGCGCCCAGCGGCTGCCGGCACTGCAGGTCGCCGACGAGCTCTGCTGGTCGTGCCTCGGCGTCGACGCGGCGCAGCGCCAGCGCTTCGCGCTGCCGCCGTCACCCGACATGATCGTCGACGCCGCGGGGCGCTGGCCGGGCTGCGAGGAGGTCGACGAGGCGCGGATCGGCACCTGGCGACCGGCCACCTGCTCGGCGTCTTCGGGGCTGGCGCGATTGCAGGAGCTGGTGGCGGGGCCTGAAAGGGTGTTGCTCGTGACCGGCGGCCCCGGGCCCTCGTGCGAGCTCGATCCGCAGCAGGAGGATGGAGACCCGGGCGCGTCGTCCGGCGGCGAGCCCGCGACCCTGCCGCCCCTGCGCCTCGACGGCGAGCATTTCGCTTCGCTGACCGTCCTCTTCTGCGGCGTCGCCGTCGCTGCCGAGGCAGGATCGGCGGTCACGGTCGACCGATTGCGCGGCAGCCTGCGGCTGCTCGGCCTGCGCACCACCGCCCGCACCGCTACCGCGGTCGCGGCGCGTGGCGAGGAGGTGGACGGCAAGGCACCGGTCGGCGAGCTCGTCGTCGCCGCGGCGATGCTCCGCGGTCTCGACGCCAGCGCGGTGACGGCGCAAGGTCTGTCGCGCCTGCACCTCGCCGACTCCGTGATCACCGACGTCGGCGATCGCCGGCTCCAGGGGCCGGCGGTGAGCGGTCACCGTGCCCTCGATCTGGTCGAGGTTGTGGATGTCGAGATCGAGCGGGTGCGCATCGAGCGGGTCAGCGACGAAGCGATCCGGCTCCAGCGAGCCGGGCGCTTCGTGCTGCGCGACAGCACGGTGCGCGACGCCAGCCGTTATGACCTGATGCACGGCATGGACGGGGGCGAGGAGGGAGCGGTGGTGATGGTCGACGTCGACGCGGTCCGGATCGAGCGCAGCGAGCTCGTCGGCGGTCATCGCCTGCTCGACGTGCGCCACGCCGAGACCTTCGTCCCCGGCGATCATGGCGTGCGCCTCGAGGTCGTCGACTCCGGCCTCGCCGACTCCTGGCGGGTGCGCGGCGATGGCTCGGTGGCAGGGGCGCACTGCCTGCGGTGGTGGTCGCGAGCGGGCGGCACGGCGAGCGTCGAGCTCCGCGGCAACCGCTTCCGCGACTGCACCATCGGCTCGGTGCTGCTGGCGAGCGAGGGCGAAGCGTCCCACGTCGGCGCCGCGATCGAGGACAACGAGGTGGTCGCGAGCCATCACCAGCAGCAGTGGGGCGCCGGCAACGAGCCGCAGGGAGGACTGGCTCTGCGCCAGAGCGGTGGCGGTTCCGAGCTGTTCGCCGAGGTGCTGGGCAATCGCTTCGTCGAGCTGGGCAATGCCGACGGGGCGGTCGCCAACGTCGCGCTCACGATCGAGGCCCCCGCCGCCGGGCCTCCGGCGCGCGCCGACCTGCGCATCGAGCGCAACCGGTTCGAGCGCCCGGTCTCGGTCGGCTACGGCGTGCTCGCCGAGGGGCCGGTCAGCGCCGGGATCGCGGCACGCGGCAACGAACTGGTGCGCGGCACGGTCGACTTCCCGCCGACCGGCGTCTTCGACGTGCCCGGCAGCCCGGTGCGCATCCGCGCCAGATCGGGAGCGAGCGTGGTCCTGCGGCTCGGGGCCGAGGAGCTGGCGCGGCCCTCCTACGAGCAGGAGCCCAGCCTGGTCGCCGAGCTGCGGCAGGGTGCGACGCTCTGCCTCGACTCCGAGGAAGTCGTCTACGAGGCGGACCTGCGGGTCGCCGGTGACGAGGGCAGTCTCCTGGAGCTCGCTGCCGCCGGTGGCTCGTCGGCAGCCGGTGGGATCCAGGAGGCGTGGCAGGCGCGTGGCAACCGCGGCCGGCTGGAGGTCGTCGGCGAGCTGGCGACCGGCCGGGTGGAGCGCTGCACGGCGCCCTCGGCTGGGGATCGGGAGGGCGAGCGGTGACCGGCGTAGCCGTATCGCCACCGGCGGAGGTTCACCGGCCCTTGCGGATCGCCCTGGTCTCGCTCGGCCACTGCCCGTCGCTGGCGCTGCGCAACCTGCGGCGCTATCTGGAGAGCGATGCCGAGCTGGCGCTGGCACCCGCGGGCGTCGAGGTGCTTCTGTTCGACTGGCCGCTGCAGCCGTTCCTGCGCGACGCCGACAGCGCGATCCAACGCTGGTCGTTCTCCACCCGCTTCGACCAGGCGCTCGACGAGGTCGTCGCGCCCGGCCCCGACATCGTCGGGTTCTCGTGCTACCTGTGGAACGTGCAGCTGTCGTTGCGCCTGGCCGATGCGGTCGCCCGCCTGCTGCCGGAGAGCTGGGTGCTGCTCGGAGGCCCCGACGTCAGTGGTCGGGGCGCCGAGATCCTGACCCGCCACCCGGCGATCGCCGCGGTGGTCGAGGGCGACGGCGAGGAGCCGCTGCGCCGGCTCGTCGTCGCGCGTCAGCAGACCCGAGGAACCCCCTGCGACCCGGCTCGAAAGCCGCCGGAGGGGATCCCCGGCGTCCTCGTACGCAGGACGCCGCCGGCCGCGGCGGCGGCTCCAGCGGCCAGTACCGCGCCGGCCACCGACATGACACGGTTGACCGCGGTGTGGGACGCCGGCGAGCTCGACGCACTGGCCGACCAGAGCTGGTCGTGGCCGCACGTGCTCTACGAGACGCTGCGCGGCTGCCCCTATGCGTGCTCGTACTGCATGTACGGCAAGACACCGCTGAACGCGAAGGAGGAGGGCCTGGTCGTCAGCGAGCTGCTGGCGCTCCTGCGCCGGGGCCTCGCGGTCGAGATCATCGATCCGACCTTCACCACCTACGTCCAGCGCGCCAAGCGGATCCTCGCCGAGCTGGCGCGGCACGACTACCGCGGCACCCTCTACTTCGAGGCATACCCGGATTCGATCGACGGCGAGATGGCCGACCTGCTGGCTGCCGCGAGAGTGACCTGCGTCGGCCTCGGCCTGCAGACGATCTCGAGCCAGGGCCTGCGTGAGGTGCGCCGGCCCGAGAACCGCGAACGCTTCGAGCGCGCGATCGCGGAGCTGCGCCGCGCCCGGGTGCGCTTCTACGTCGACATCATCTACGGCCTTCCGGGCACCAGGCCCTTTGACTTCTTCGCCACCGTGGAGTACCTCGCGGCGCGCGACTGCGAGATCGTCGCCTACCGGCTGCTCGGGCTGCCCGGCTCGCCGCTGATGCGCGACGCCGAGCGCTTCGGCATGGTTTTCAGCAGCGACCCGCCGTACGAGCTGCTGCGCAGCGACACCTTCTCGCTCGCTGACCTGCGCCTGTGCGAGCGGTTCTACGAAAGCTACCTCTCCGATTGGAGCGGCGGAGAACGCCGCGATCGGATCGATCTCGCGCTTCCGGGCGCGCTCACGCGCGGCATCCTCGACTCGCTGGGGCAGTCGTCCGCGGGCGCCGATCAGTCGCCGTAGGCGGCGCGGTACTCGCGGGGCCACGACCCCTGCCACCCGTCCTGCGGTGCGCAGAAGGGCGCGTAGCGGCGCTCGAGGAGCTCGATCTCCCTGGCCACCTCGGGCGCCCGTGGGTCCGGCCAGATGTCGTGCCAGATCAGGTCGAAGCGCTCGCCCTGCGGTGGCTGCCAGCTGAAGGCGTCGGCTTCGACCAGCCGCAGACTGGCGCCGTAGCGTGCCGCGAGATGGTCGCCGACGAGCCGCAGCACGTCGGCGGATCTCTCGACGACGGTGATCCGCCGCGGCGCGCAGCTCGGGTCCTGGAGCAGGGTCTCGACGACCAGGCCGAGGCCTAGCCCGGTGACCAGATGTTCTCCTGCCGGATGCAGCCGGGCTCGTTCGAGGAAGGCGCGCTGGGTGTACCACTCGTCGAACAGGTCGGTCATGTAGACCACACCGTCGCGGCGCAGCTGCGAATAGATCCCCGGTTCGCGGCGCACCCAGGGCGGCCGTTCGTCGAGCTCGGCGCGGTAGTCGGGGTCCTCGCGCACCTCGAAGCGCTCGAGCACCCAGCGGCCCGAACGCCCCTCCGGCGCGTCACAGCGCACGTAGCGGGACTGCGACCGCGGTGCGTCACGATCCGCCGCGGCGTCAGGGCCCGGTTCCAGCCGGCCCGACGCCGGCGAGGAGCTGTCGATCAGGATCGGCTCGGGTAGAGCCCGACGAGAGCGATGATGAAGTTCATCGTCAGGAACGGCTGCATGTTGTTGTGTGCCTGCGAGCCGCCGCTGTCGGCCAGCGACTCGAAGGGAACCTGCGTGCCGGTCGGGGGAGCGTAGACCGAGGTGCCGCGGCCGGCGACCTGCCCCGGGTAATGGTTGCCCGGGTTGCGCTCGTTGGCGGCGCCCAGCCCGCCCTGAGCGCTGTGGTTGTGGTTCGGCAACTGGGCCTCGGTCAGGGTGACCGTCTCGACGCCGCCGCGTTGACCAAGGCGCCGGTCGGTCAGGCCGGGACCGCGGCCGGGGTGCATCGGCGCCCGCCCCTCGAGGTTGGGCAGCGCGGTGGTGGTGCGGCCGTCACCGCCGTAGGTGGTGCCGATGAGCGAGAAGAGGGCGGTGTTCTGGGCGATCGGCAGCAGCTGACCGTTGCAGAAGGCCCAGCCCTGCGGCGCGAAGTTGCCGGCGAAGATGCGGATCTCGGCGATGAAGGGTTCGGACATCGAGTGAGCTCCTCGGGAGAAGGCAGGTCAGTGGCGGGAGGGGTAGATGCCGAAGAGGGCGATGATGAAGTGCACGCAGAGGAAGGGCATGAGGTTCGTGTGGCTGCGTGAGCCGCCGACGTTGCCGATCATGTCGCTCGCCATGGCCGCGAACGACGTCGGCGCGTCGTTGTAGACGTCGAGCGCCGAGGTCTGGGCGTAGCCGGCGCCCGAAGGGCTGGTCTCGGTCGCCGCACCCGAAGATGCGCGCCAGCCGTGGGTGTGCGAAGGCATCTGATTGACGGTCAGGGTCACGTTCTCCTCCCCGGCCTTGGCGCCGAGCCGTCTCGGGCTGAGGCCCGGTCCGGTACCGGCGTGGATCGGGATGCGGCCGCGCAGGTCGGGCAGGCCGAAGGTGGTGCGGCCGTCACCCCCGTAGACCGTTCCGAGGAGGCTGAACAGGGCGTCGTTCTGCGACACCGCGAGCAGCTGGCCGTCGCAGAACGCCCAGCCGCGGGGCGCGAAGTTGCCCGCGAACATGCGGATCTCGCCGACGAAGGGTTCGGACATGTGTGGCTCCCGGGAAGGGTCAGTTGCGTGAAGGGAAGAGGCCCTGCAGCGCGATGCAGAAGTTGAGCACCAGATAGGGCTGCATGTTGTCGTGGGCCTGGCCACCGCCGACATTGGTCACCGCTCCGGCGGCCAGGGTGACGTCGAGGCCGCTGCCGCTGGTGGCGGTGCGGTAGAGGTTGCCGACCGCCGCGGTGGTGGCGGCCGGTCGGTTGCCCTGCGGTGTGTTCGCCGAGGCGGTGTCGCTCGTCGCGGCCATCTGGTGGGTGTGCTGCGGCATCTCCGCTGCGCTCAGGGTGTGGGTCTCCTCGCCCCCCTTCTGACCTTCGACATGATGCGCTCCCCCGTTGCTGGCTCCGACGTGGATCGGCGTGCGTCCCCTGAGGTCGGGCAGGGCGAAGGACGTGCGACCGTCGCCCCCGTAGGTGGTGCCGAGCAGAGAGTAGAGCGACTGGTTCTGGTTGATCGGCAGGATCTGGCCGTCGCAGAAGGCCCAGCCGCGCGGGGCGAAGTTGAAGCCGACGATGCGGATCTCGGCGAGAAACGGTTCGGACATCGAATGCAGCTCCTCGTGTCTTTGGTGCGTTGCGATCGGATCGATTCGCCGGTCGTTGCTGCCGGGTCAGCCATTCTTCTTCGCGGCTCAGCGGGCGGACTTCTCAGAGGTCTTCCTGGTGGCCTTCTTGGTCTTCTTCTTGGTCTTCTTCTTGGTCGTCTTCTTCTTGGCCGGCTTCCTGCTGGCCGCCTGCTTGCCGTCCTTCGCCGTCTTCTTCTCTTTGGCCGCGGCCTTCTTGGGCACCGTAAAGGCGGTGAAGCACACCTCCGCCGGGCAGCCGTGGAAGACCACCCTCAGGGTGTAGCTGCGGCCGGACCGGAGCTTCCGTGCCGGGACGCTTGCGGTGAAGGACTCGTGCGCCTCGTGTCCGGTCGCGATGAGAGGCGAGGCGTGGTGCCTGGTGAGAGGAGACTCGTCGCTCTGGCGGGCGACCTCGCGTTGGTTCGAGTCGAGGACGTGCCAGAAGTGCGGGTCTTTGCCGGCCGGCGACGACAGGACCACACTGTGGTCGCTCTGGTTGGTGAGGGTCACGCGGGCGTCGATCCGCACCGGGTCCTGGGCGATCTCGACGTTGCGGGGGGCGTCGAGCGTCGCGCGTAACGCCGTGATCTGCATCGGACCTCCTGAAACGGCCGCTGGCGCAGGAGCGGCAGCGGCAACACGGGTCAGACTCGCTCCCAGCTTTGGCCCGGCGGGGATCGAGGCGCGGAAGTGGGCAACTCGCTATCAATGTACCGCGAACCGAACAAGAAGTGACAGGGCCCGCGTTGGAGGCCCGTCGGAGCGACGGTGGGCCGAGACGGCAGGAGTTTGGTGCTACGCTGACGCTGCCCGATCTTCTCGTTCTCCTTCGAAGGGGTATCCAAGGATGGCCGTCTCAGTGCCCGGTTGGCGGCGTCGCGACGTGTTGCGAGCCGGACTCCTGACAGCCAGTGCAGGCTCGGCGGCTCGCCTCTCGGCGGTGTCCGAGTGGCTGACCGCGGACGTGCCCGATCCGCTCGAGCTCGCTTTCGTGCTCGGTTCGGCCGAGCTCGAGGACCTCGATTCCTGGCCGCACGACCTGCTGCCGGAGGACGGTTCCGAAGGCGTCGCGGGCGCTGTGGACCTCATCCCGGCGGTCGCCCTCGATGGAGGTGACCCGGAGCTGGCCGGTGGCTCGGTGCGGCTGACGGTGCACGGTCTCTATCCGCGGCTTCGGCGGCGCGAGTGGCCGGACTTCCGTCGCATCTCCCTCTCCGCGATCCTGCCGACTCCGGCCGGGGCCCCGGAGGAGACGGTCCGCGTCGAGCTGTGGTCTTCTTCGCGCACCGGTGGGGTGCTGAACGAGGCGTCGTCCCTGGCGTGCGAGCTGCCGATCGGCGCCGACGGAGTGCTGACCCTCGATCTCGAGGTGGAGCAGCGTCGACGCCTCCTGCTCGGCGTCGCTGGAAGCGTCGAGGGTCCCGGCGGCGATGGCGCGTCGGCGTCGTCCGCTGCGTCCGGCGTCGGCGGCCCGGTCGACTCTCGGCCGGTGCTGGGCGAGTGGGGGGTCGATCGCTTCCGCTCGGCGCTGACGGTCGACGGCTGGAGAGCCCAGCCCAAACTGACGCGGGGGCTCTACCTGCTGTCCGTGGCGCCGCACTCGCTGCGATCTCCCCGCTCGATCTCGGCAGGCCCGCTGGCGCGGATCGGTCGCTGCCTGTTGATCGCCTTCGAGTCGGTCGACTGACCCGACTGACCCGACTGACCCGACTGACCCGACTGGCCCGACTGGCCCGACTGACCCGGTCAGGCTGATCCTGGCCCGCCGGCCGAACGGTCCGCGTCGGTGACGCGAGGGTTTCGCGACATTTTTGTCGTGGACGGTGTGCTTTCTCCACACTCTCGTAGCGGCAGGTGGCGTCGGAGCACGCCGCCCCTGGGCGGGAAAGAGCTCCCGCGGTCTGCGTCGGGCAGACCGCGGTGGGCTCCCGGCCCACGTGACTTCGGCCGCCGTCGTCGGCGCGGATGGGACCCGTCAGCTGCCCGGCATGGCGACGCGCCGCGGCCCGGAGGACGGGTTGGCTCCCGTGTTGCAGTGGCGGGTGATCGGCGACCGGCACCACGGCGCCCCTCGGTGGCGTGCGGCCGCCGACGCCCGAACTGAGACTCGAGGGGAGAGCGATGAGATCGAATCCGCAGGTGAAGGAAGTGACGGCGGTCCGCGGAGCCGACGGCCGCTGGATCGGCGTCCTGCTGCTGCTGACTCTGTGTCTGCTCGGCATCGGCGCCCGGCCGCTGGCGGCTCAGGAAACTGCGCCGGCGATCGACTCCGGCGACACCGCCTGGGTGCTGGCGGCGAGCGCCCTGGTGCTGCTGATGACGCCCGGCCTGGCCTTCTTCTACGGCGGTTTGGTGCGACGCAAGAACGTGCTGTCGATCCTCGCCCAGTGCTTCCTGTGCATGGCGCTGATGACCATCCTCTGGGTGCTGTTCGGCTTCTCGCTGGCGTTCGGATCGGACGCGTTCGGCGGTCTGGTTGGAGGTGGCGACTACTTCTTCCTCAGCGGTGTCGGCTTCGAGCCCTGGGACGGGACCACGATCCCGGCTCAGCTGTTCATGGTGTTCCAGGGCATGTTCGCCATCATCACGCCCGCACTGATGATCGGGGCCTTCGCCGAGCGCATGAAGTTCAGCGCCATCTGCTGGTTCACCGGACTGTGGCTGCTCGTCGTGTACGCCCCGGTTTGTCACTGGGTGTGGGGAGGTGCCGAGGGCTTCTTCGGCCTCGGCGACGACGGAGCGCTGGATTTCGCCGGCGGCACGGTCGTCCACATCAACGCCGGTGTCTCGGCGCTGGTGGCGGCGATCCTGCTCGGAAGGCGGCAGGGGTATCCGCAGGGGATCTCTCCGCCCCACAACCTGCCCTTCGCCGTGCTCGGTACCGGTCTGCTCTGGTTCGGCTGGTTCGGATTCAACGCCGGTAGCGCCCTCGGCGCCAACGAGTCGGCGGCCAACGCCTTCGTCGTCACCCACGTCGCGACGGCGGCGGCGGCGGCGACCTGGGGGGCGCTCGATTGGTTCCGCGAGCGCAAGCCGACCCTGCTCGGTCTGATCACCGGCGCGGTCGCGGGGCTGGTCGCGATCACGCCGGCCTGCGGCTCGGTGAACGCGATGGGAGCCTTGGGGGTCGGCGCCGGTGCATCGATCGCGGGCTACTTCGCGGTGACCTGGGCCAAGGTGAAGCTCGGCTACGACGACTCGCTCGACGTCTTCGGCGTGCACGGCGTCGCCGGGATCTGGGGCGCCGTCGGCGCCGGCCTCTGGGCGACCTCCGGGGTGCCCGGCAACGACACCGACGGCCTGTTCTACGGCAACGCGGCCCAGGTGCTGATCCAGCTCAAGGCGGTGCTGTACACCGTGGTCTGGGCCGGTGTGGTCTCCTTCGTCCTGCTCAAGCTGATCGATCTGGTGATCGGACTGCGGGTCAGCCCCGACTCCGAGCGCATCGGCCTCGACGTCACCGAGCATCGCGAGACCGCCTACACCCTGGTGGACTGAGCCGACCGAGCCAAACGAGCCCAACCCGCAGAAGGGGAGACCAGAAATGAAGTACCTCGTGGCCGTGATTCAGCCCGATCGCTTGAACGCCGTGCTCGACGCGCTCCAGAAGGCCGAGATCCACCTGGTGACCGTGTCCCAGGTGATGGGTCGTGGACGTCAGAAGGGCCTCTCTCAGGTCTACCGCTCGCACAAGGAGGCGGGCAGCCTGCTGCGCAAGGTGAAGCTCGAGATCGCCGTCAACGACGACTTCGTCGAAGCGGCTGTCGATGCGATCCGCCGAGAGGCCCACAGCGGCGAGATCGGCGACGGCAAGATCTTCGTGATGGCGCTGGAGGAGTGCTACCGCATCCGCACCGGCGAGACCGGGTCGGTGGCCATCGGTTGATGCCGCGGTGCGCCACGCGCCGCCCAACCCGCCCAGCCCGGGCCGCGGACGGCCGCCGTGGGAGGCTCGGCCCGGGCTGCTAGCCTGCTACCGTTTCTCTCTCGAACCCTCCTCTGGGGAGGTGCACGTGGACGAAGTCGGTGGAGCAGGAGCGGGCCGGGCCCACGGGAGCTTTCCGGCTCTGGGTGACCGGGCGAGAGCCAGGGGGCTCGCTGTGCGACCGATCGCCGAGGGCGACACCGAGTTCCTGGCCGAGCTCTACGCCAGCACCCGGCGCGAGGAGATGGCTCCGGTGCCGTGGAGCGAGGCGGAGAAGGAGGCCTTCCTGCGCCAGCAGTTCGAGGCGCAGCACCGGCACTACCAGCAGCACTACGCCGACGCCCAGTTCCTCGTGCTCGAGCGCTTCGGAACCGGGATCGGGCGCCTCTACCTGCATCTGCGCGAAGACGAGGTGCGCCTCGTCGACATCGCGCTGCTGCCGCAGCAGCGGGGCAACGGCGTCGGCACCGCGGTGCTCGAGGACCTCCTCGAGTCGGCGTCGGCGCGGGGTCTGGCGGTACGTATCCACGTCGAGGCGAACAACCCGGCGAAGACCCTCTACGAGCGGCTCGGTTTCTGCGAGCGCGACCACAACGGCGTCTACCGGCTCATGGAGTGGCGATCGCCGGGCGAGCCAGCCTGAGCAGAGCCGGGTCGCCAGGAGCAGTCGGCGACGGTGACGCCCGGCGGCTCGGTGGAGCAGCGGGCGCTCGGGGAGGATCAGCCGGCGGAGACGCGGATCACCTGCTCGCCCTCGCGCCGCAGCCAGGACAGGGCCGGCGCGATGTCGCGGAAGACCTCGACCGGTGGACCCCCAGCGCTCTGCAGGTTCTGGTGGTACATGCGCGAGAGACCGAAGAGCACGTCCTGGGGCGCGACGATCGCGATCCGCAGCAGACCGCAACGGGAGTGGTCGAGTCGTGCCAGCCGCTCGATCGTGGCAGTGCTGATCTCACTGTTGACCACCGAGCGCAGGTCCACCAGCAGCCCGTCGAGGTCGTCGAGCATGCAGGTCTCGACGATGCGGCGCCGCTGGGTCAGCAGCTCCTCGTCGCTCAGGGTTCCGGAGCCGAGGACCCGAACGATGCGGTGGCGCAGGGTGGAGTGGACCAAGGACATCACTGGAAAGAGGGTGCCTCGTGACGCGCACGAGACCGGTGCAGAAAGGGATCCCCCTACGGTAGCGCAAACTCGTGGCGAAGCACCAGCGAATCAGGAAGATACGGCGATGCTCAAGTGGCTATCGGCGAGCGCGGTCGATGGCTGCGCCGTTCGGCGCCGCCGCGTCGCGGGGCTTGTCGAGAGCGGTGAGCCGGCTCCGCCTCAGGTGAACACCGACTCAGGTGAACACCGCCTCGTACTGCATCCCGTCCGCCGCTGGGCCGATCGGGACCAGGAAGATCGACAGCGAGCCGAGTCGTGGGTGGCGCAGGTCGACGATGCCCTGAGCCAGCACCGGTTCGTCGGGACCCTTGAAGATGCAGGAGAAGGGACGTCCGCTCTGCGGATCGACCCTGCTGCCGAACGACTCGGCCTGCCTCAGGCGCAGCACGAAGTCCTCGTCCGCGGTCGTGAACTCGTCACCGACGCACTCGCCGAAGTCGGCGCGGCGGAGAGTCGAGAGGTCGCGGCTTTCCGGGAACCGAGGGCGGTCCGGGGGAGTCATGTCGGGAGGATTCATGTCGGAAGTCTCCTGCATCCCGGGTCGACGCCGCCTGCCGAGCCAGCTCGGCCGGCGGGCCGGCGTCGGTCCGGGGGATGGAAGGCATGGACCGAAGTGCCGGGCCGGGATTCTCGCAGAACCCCGTGGCGCTCCCGTGCCGGAAGCTCGAGGCGCCTGGGGCCGCGAAGAGGTTGCCCGGGGATCGGACTCCACCGAAAGGCGGAATTCCGCGGCCCGGTCACGGCATTGGCCGGCCGGGAACCACGAGCCAGGATGACCTCCAGCACCACCACGACGACGGTGGCGGGGCGCAGCGTCGAGCGTGCACCGATGCGCCGCCGGCGCCTCGTTGCCTCGCTTCTGCTGTCGGCCGCCGTCACCGCCTGGGCGCAGGAACCAGCGGCGCACTCGTCGCAGGCCGCGGCCTCACAAGGCTCCGGAGTCGCCGTGAGGGTCACCGGCCGCGTCGTTCGCTCCGACGGCTCGGTGCCGCGACCGGGTTCCGGCCAGGTGTCGATTCTCGCCGCCCGGTCGCGTGCCGACCGGCTGCTCGAGGCGCTCGCCGAGCTGCAGAGGTTGGCGGCGGACGAGGGACGCCAAAGCGGTCCGGCAGCACCGGGGAACATCGCCGGCGAACTCGTCCTCGCCCGTGGTGCCTGGGACCGCGACGGGCACTTCGAGCTGGTGGCCGACCTGAACGGGCCGGCGCGGGTGCTCGTGCAGAGCGCCGGCCACTTGGACTACGAGTACGCCGTGCTGCCGGTACCCAGCGAGCTCCACCTGCCGACGTTGGTTCTGGCACCGGCCCACGTTGAGCGACTGCGGGTGGTGCCGCCCGACGTCTCGTCGGTCGGTCCCGCTGACGCCGCGGAGCGATCCTGGGTGGTCCTGACGCAGTCGGAGCGAACCGGCTCCGTGGCGCCGGTCGGTTGGCGGCGGCCGCCGCTCTACGGTTGGACCGGCGGCGACCGGTTCTCGACACCGAGCGGAGACGACCTGGCACCGGACGAGTTCGAGTTCGTGCGCGCCGATGCCGAGATGCTGCAGTTCTACGCCAGCAACCGTTGGGGGCGGGAGCGGATCGAGATCGGCGACAGAGGCAGGAACGGCGGCGTCACGGTGGCGCACGATCCGCTGGCCGAGGTGTCGGGCCGCACCCTGCTCGTCGGTCTGGTCACCGAGCCGACGGTGGTGCTGGTCGACGGTCGGCCGGTCGCCCGGCTCGATGCCGACCCGGGCGGCGGGGTGCACGAGCTGCGGCTGAACGCAGGTGCCTCGTCGCGCATCGAGGCCCTGTCGCGTCGAGCGTCGGCACGGATCGAGATAGCGATCGGTGGTGGAGGCGATGAAGCGGTCGAGCTCAGCCTGCGGCCCTGGCCGCGAGTCCGCGGCACGGTGCGCGACGCCGCCGACGGCCGTCCCCTCGCGGCGGCCTTCGTGGTGGCCGGCGCGACCGCAACGCGCAGCGGCCCGGACGGCGGGTTCGAGATCGCCACCGATCCGCGTCGCGACGTCCTGGTCGGCGCCTCCGGCTACGCCTGGACGCGTGCCTCCCGGGATGCACCGCCGGGCGATGTCGAGCTGCAGCGCGCCGCATCGTTGATCGGGGAGCTGGTCGACGAGGCCGGCGGTCCGGTGCCGGGTGTGGAGCTCGCGCTCAGCGCCGTCGCCGAAGAGGACGGGGCGGCGACTTCCGCGCCGTCTCTGGCGCGCTTGGCGGCGCTGAGCGATCGCCGGGGCCAGTTCCGCTTCCTCGGCCTGGCGCCCGCATCACGCTGGCGACTCGAAGCCTCGCCGGGAGAGGGCCGTGTGGTGACACCGGTGCAGGTCGCCGCGGCCGCCGTCGGCGAACCGGCGGCGCCGGTGCGCCTGGTCGTCCGCCAGCCTCGCGCCGTGCTCGGGTGGGTGGTCGACGCCGGCGAGGTCCCGGTGCGCGGCGCCGAGGTCGTCCTGCTCGACGCGACGCCCGCTGGCGAGCGGATCGCCGGGGCGCCGCCACGACAGCAGGCGCGGACCGACGGCGCCGGCGGCTTCGTGCTCGCCGACGTGCCGTTCTCGCGCCTGCATCTGCTGGTGCGCGCGCCGGGGCACGCTCCCGCCACCATCTCCGATCTCGATCTCGCGGGTGCCAGCCGCGATCGACAGGGCCGCTACGAGCTCGGCACGGTGGTCCTCGGTGACGCGCTCGATCTGGAGGTCGAGCTCGTCGACCGCGACGGGGCCCCCGTCGAGGGAGCGACAGTGCTCTTTCGTGGCGCTCACCCACGCTGGTCGGGCGAAGAGGTGTCGGGTGTCGACTCGCCGCGCGTCGCACCCGGCGATCTACGTGCGCTGCCGCGGCGCAGCGATGTCGACGGGAGAGTCAGGATCGCCGGCCTGGGCAGCGACGAGAAGGTGACCCTGCGCATCGAGCACTTCGACTTCGTCACCCGCACCGTCGACGCCGTCGAGCTGCCGCGCGCCGAGCCGGTACGCGTCGAGCTCGAGCGCGCCGCCATCGTCTCCGGCCGGGCGCTCGACGCGCGCGGCCGGGAAGTCTCCGGCGCCCACGTCGCGCTGCGCTCGCGACACCCGACGATCGCGCTGCCGCCGCGGCTCTACACGCGCAGCGGCGCCGACGGGCGGTTCGTACTGCGCGGCGTGCCATCGGGCGAGCTGGTGCTGTGGGGCCGACCGCCGAGCGGTCCCGACTTCGACGAGATCCCCCTCGAGGTGGCTTCGGGAGAGGAGTACAACGACCTGGTGCTGCGCTCGCCCGACACCGCCACGGTGACCGGCGTGGTGCGGCGCGGCGGTCGCGCCCTCGAAGGCGTCAGCGTGCGCTGCTGCGGTGAGGCCGCTGTGACCGACGACTTCGGTGAGTTCACCCTCGCCGGTGTCGGCATCGGCGCCCACACCGTGCACGCGGTCGACGACCGTGGCTGGGTGCGGGAGGTGGCGATCGATCTGCGACCCAGCGAGGTGCGTCGGATCGAGGTCGAGTTCGAGGAGGGGCTCGAGCTCTCCGGCCGGGTGGTCGACATGCGGGGGGCACCGGTGAGTGACAGCGAGGTGGTGCTGTCGAGAGTGGGCGTCGGTGAGCGGACTGGCAGCCGCCCTCGGGCCCGGACCCCGGCCGACGGATCGTTCGGCTTCCGCGGGCTCGAGCCAGGGCGCTACCTGCTGTGGGCAGGCGGTACCGCCGGCGAGGGGCGCAGGCGCCAGGGGACGAGGCGCGAGATCGAGCTGGGCTCCGACCTGCGGGGCGTCGAGGTGGTGCTCGGCGGCACGGGCCTGATCACCGGTCGGGTCCTCGGCCTCGATGCACGGGAGCTGCAGAGCGTGCGTCTCGCCGCCCGTCACGAGTGGACCGTCACCACCGCCGAGGTCTCCGCCGACGGAGCGTTCCGCCTCGACGAGCTCGCCGCCGGCGCTTGGCGTCTGCGCGCCTCGCTGCCTGACGGCCGCGAGGTCGAGCGGCAGATCGAGCTCGCCGAGGCGGGCGATCGGCACGTGGAGCTCGAGTTCGCCGAGCGTGCGCTGCGCCTGCAGCTGACCGCTCGCGTCGACGGCGCGCCGCTCGCCGCCTGGGTGGCCGCCGACGGACCCGAGGGTCAGGTCAGCTGGGCCAACCTCAACGCGATGGGGCGCGGCGCTCTCGAGGGGCTGGCGCCGGGCACCTGGCACCTCGCGGTGGCCGACGCCACCAGCGAGCTGGTGCCGGTGTGGAGCGGCGTCGTGGCCGAGGATCGCACCCTCGAGCTCGACCTCGAGCGGGTGCAGATCAGCGGCCGGGTGGTCGACGCGACGAGTCGTCGTCCGTTGCCGGGTGCGCAGCTGTCACTCGTTGGCGCCGACGCCGACTGGATCGAGAAACGATCTCGGGAGCAGAGTGCGGACGACGGCTCCTTCACCCTGCGCGCGTTGGTGCCCGGCGTCTACCGGGTGCTGGCGGTGGCGCCCGGATACTCCCCCGTGGAGCTGGCGATGGCGGGCTCGGCGGTGGGGGTCGAGATCGCGCTCGATCGAGGCGGCGCAGCCGAGGCGCGCTGAAGCCTCGGGGTGCGGCACGCCGCGGCTGCGGGAGAGGAATGCGACGCGGCGCCGCGTGCTAGCTTGCCCCGGTGAGCCAGCCCTCTACACCGAGCACCGGGCCAGGCACCTCGTCGTCGCCTGCCGCAGCGTCGCCGTCGGCTGTCCCGGCCGCGCCGGACGATGCCGCGCGCCGAGCGTCTCCGGCGCTCGCCTACGATCCTCGCGAACCGCTGCCCGCCCTGCAGGGCCTCGCGGCGTGGCGCGGCTGGGAGGGGGTCGAGCGGCGGATCGCCGCCGCCGACGAGATGCTCGAGTTCTCGTGGCGCGACGGCGGCGACTGGGACGCGGCGGTCCTCGACTACTTCGCCAGCGGCGAGCGGGTCGCGGCGACCGTGCTGCAGGTGGCGCGGGCGTGGTTCGGCGATCTCGATCACCTCGGGTCGCTGCTCGACTTCGGTGGTGGCTACGGGAGGGTGACGCGCTTCTTCGCCGCCGAGCTCGGACCGCAGCGGGTCTCGAGCAGCGACCTGTTGCCCGGCGCGGTGGCGTTCGCGCGCTCCGTGCTGGGAGTCGGAGGGTTCGTCTCCTCGGTCGACCCGGCCGACCTGCGGCCGCCGCGACGCTACGACCTCATCTACGCCGGCTCGCTCTTCACCCATCTGCCCAGCGGTCGCTTCGACCGCTGGCTCGAGCGACTGCTCGCGATGCTGGAACCGGACGGGCTGCTGGTCTTCTCGGTGCACGGTGAGGAGCTACTGCCTCCCGAGCACGAGATGCCGTCGGAGGGCTTCTTCTTCGAGCCGTCGAGCGAGAGCCACGAGCTCGATCATGCGGAGTACGGCTCCTCCTGGATCACCGGTCCGGCCCTGCGCCGGCGGCTCGAGGGCGTCGGCGCGGTGCACCGGCTGCTGCCGCGCGGTCTGTGTGGCTATCAGGATCTGGTGCTGGCGACGGCGTCCGCTGCGGTGACGGCGGACGGCGACGTCGATGGACGCCGGAGACGGATGCGGGCTCTGCCGATCGACCCCGGGGCGCGCTGCCAGATCGAGAGCTGCACCCTGAGCGTCGGGCGCCGCGCCGGTCGCGAGGCCGCGACACTGGTGCTGGAGCTGTCCGGCTGGGCGATCCCCGGCGCCGCGGACACGCGGGTCGAGTCGATCGCGGTGCTGCTCGCCGATCCCCCCGACGGACAGGTGCAGTCGCTCGGCACCCTCGACGCCGGGCAGATGCAGCCACGCGAGGAGCTGGTCGAACCGCTGGATCTCGATGCCGCGGCTCGGCCGGGCTGGTCGCTGCGGGTGGCGCTTCCGGTGCCCCTGCGGCGCACCGCGGCGCTGCTGGTCGTCGAGGTGGCGACCGGGCCCGTGGATCGCTTCGATCCCGTCGGTCCTCCCCGCGCTGACGAAGCGCTGCGCACCGTGGTCTGGGCGGGGGCGCTGGAGCGACTGCTGCACCACACGGCACGCGAGAACTTCCTGCGCCACCGTCAGCGCGTCTACGAGCTGGCGGAGATCATCGAAGCGATGAAGCAGAGCTTCTTCTGGCGTCTGCGGCGGCGCTGGTTCCAACTCAAGCGCGCGGCGGGCATGACCGAGGAGGATCCGGACGGGCCGCCGATCACCGCCACCGATCGGCGCCCGCCTGGACGGGCAAGGGCAGGGACGGAGACCCAGGAGGGACGACGGTGAAGGACGAGCGAGACCATCCAGAAGACGGGGCCTCGGCCGAGCCGGACTCCACCGCGGCGGCGAAGCAGCCTGGACGTCGTGGCGCCGCCGGGCTGAGCCGCCGCTCGCTGCTGCGGCGGGCCGGGAGCGTGGCGGCGGTGGTCGGCCTCGCTGGCGGCGCGGGCCGAACCGCCGGGGCCGTGCAGCGCGGCGCATTGCCGGACGCCTATCTGGAGCCGGAGGGCTTCGCTGCGCCTCCGCTCGAGCGCGTGCGCATGGCTTTCGTCGGAGTCGGGTTGCAGGGCGGCGCCCACGTGCGCAACTTCCTGCGCATCCCCGGCGTCGACGTGGTGGCGATCTGCGACATCGACGCCCCTCGCGCCGCCGAGGTGGCGGGCTGGGTGATCGCCGACGGCCGGCAGGAACCGGTCCTGTACACCCAGGGCGAGGAGGACTGGCGTCGTTTGCTCGAAGAGCAGGACGGGATCGATCTGGTGTTCAACGCGACGCCGTGGCGCTGGCACGTGCCGGTCTGCGTCGAGGCGATGCGCGCCGGCCGGCACACCGCGGTCGAGGTGCCGGCGGCCTACACCATCGATGGCTGCTGGCAGCTGGTGGAGACCGCCGAGTCGACCCTGCGCCACTGCATCATGATGGAGAACTGCTGCTACGGCCGCTCCGAGATGATGGTGCTGCGCATGGCCCGCGCCGGCCTCTTCGGCGAGCTGCTGCACGCCGAGGGCGCCTACATCCACGACCTGCGGGCGATCAAGTTCAGCGACGCCAACGAGGGACTGTGGCGACTCGAGCATTCGAAGACCCGCAACGGCAACCTCTATCCCACCCACGGCCTGGGCCCGGTGGCGAACTGTCTCGGCATCAACCGCGGCGACCAGTTCGACTTCCTGGTGTCGATGAGCAGCGTGCAGCGCGGCCTCAGCAAGTACGCCCGCGAGCGATTCGGCGACGAGGATCCGCGCGCCCTGCAGCCGTACGCCCTGGGCGACATGAACACCAGCCTGATCCGCACCGTGCGTGGGCGCACCCTCGTGGTCCAGCACGACACCACGTCGCCACGTCCCTACTCACGCATCCATCTCGTGCAGGGCACCGAGGGGCTCTTCACCGGGTATCCCGACCGGATCTTCCTCGAAGACCGCGCCGAAGGTGGCCACGGCGACTGGCAGGACGTCGAGCCGCTGCGCTCCGAGTGGGAGCACCCGCTGTGGCGCCGGGCCGGCGACGATGCCTCCGGCGCCGGTCACGGCGGCATGGACTACCTCGAGGACCTGCGGCTGATCGAGTGTCTGCGCGCCGGCCAGGCCCTCGAGATGGACGTCTACGACGCTGCCGCGCTGTCGGTGATCACCGAGGTCTCCGAGATCTCGGTCGCGGAGAGGAGCCGACCGGTCGAGATCCCCGATTTCACCCGCGGCCGCTGGCGCCAGCGCCGTCCCACCGGGTCGTTCGCCTGATCGCAGGCGCCGGAGCAGGGCATGTTCCAGCCGATCACGGCGCCTGGTTGAGCGACCAGTCGTAGTCGAAGAAGCGGATCTCCACCTCGTCGCCGGAGCTTCGGCGCTCCTCGAGCCACGCCGCGATCTCCGCCGGTGCGTAGCGCTGGATGAAGCCGGCCAGGGTCTCGGCCCTTGGGCGCCAGCCCTCGGCGGTGAAGTCCTCGCCGTACCAGTCGAGCAGCTTCGACACCCGCAGCGCCTCCCCCTCGCGCGTCAGGTACCGCGGGTCGGCGAAGAAGGCGTGGGTCCACTGCTCGAGCTGCTGCTCGAGCTGGTCGCCGTCGAAGGCCCAGGTCGGCAGCGGAGCGCAGGACATCGAGGCGCAGTTCACCGCGACGTGGATGCGCGGGTCCTGGAAGTACGGCCGCAGCAGGTTGTGCTCGAGGGTGTCGAGGGTCACCTGGTTGCCGCCGACGTCGTGGGTCGCGCGATCCCAGACTCCGTCGATCTCACGGATCGACGAGACTCCCCAGTGGTCGAGGATCGAGGCGATGGTATAGGCGTTGTAGGCGTTGAGCAGCAGCGCCATCAGGTGGTCGCGCTCGAGCGATGCCAGGTCGGCGGCGGCGAGCGTTGCCAGGTATTCGTCGAGCTCGGCGCGCCGCTGCTGGAACACTGCGTAGTCGACCAGCCCGTCACGCACGCTGGCGGAGAGCAGCGCGTCGAAACGCGAGTGATCGAACTCCTCGCTCCCTGTCTCGATACCGCGCTGCACCTGCTCGCCGACCGGGCCGCGGGCCGGTGACGCCGCCGGGGCGCAGGCCGCCAAGACGGCTGCGACGAGGAGGAGGAGCGGCAGGGTCAGTGGGAGACGGATCAGGAGTCGGTTCGTCGGTTGCATCGGGGTGAGGGTCCTCTGGATCGTCTCTGTTGCGTCCCGGTCTGGTACCGCTGTCGTCCCTCGTGATGCTGACACGGTCTCGCCCTCGGGTGCGGGCGGAGCGACGTCCTCGATCGCGCGCCGCTGCTGGGCGCCTGGGGATGCATCGTGGAGCCGCGCTGCTCCCGGACGTGCCGGGATCGCGCCCTGGCGGCACTCGGGCACGTTACGGGCGCCGGGGCGATTCGGATCGAGGCGCCGCCAGGAGCAGGCCGCGGCGTGACTGCTACGCTGCGCCCTCTCCGCGTGGGCGTGCCGGCCGATGAGGGGGCCGGAGCCAACCGTCCGTCACTTCTCGCCGTAGAGCACTCAGAGCCAGGCGGACGCCAGGAACCAGAACCGACCCCCGGGAGCGTCATCCGTGCCCTCTGTACGCCACAGTCCAGTACTCCACGGCCCAGTACTTCACAGTCCAGTGTTCCATAGCCCAGTGCTCCACAGCCCAAGCTTCCACGGCCCAGTACGCCACAGGCCCGGATCGCAGAGCCCGCGATCGTGCGCCGTTGCCGACGCCCTCCGCGCGGCGAGGCGGGCGGCGCTCTACCTGTTGCCCCCGGTCGTCGCCGTCGCCGCACCCACCGTCCAGGCGCAGGAGATGAGCTTCGAGGAGTACGAGCCGCGCTCGACCCTGGTGGTGCCGGAGAATCCCCGCACCCGCGCCGCGTTTCCCTTCGTCGACGTGCACGCGCACCAGTATCGGCTGCTGCAGCAGCCGGAGGGCAGGGTCGACGAGCTGCTGGCCGAGATGGACGCCATGAACATGCGCGTCATGGTCAACCTGAGCGGCGGCAGCGGCGAGCGTCTCGAGGAGATGATCGAGCGCACCCGGAAGGCGAACGGTCGCATCGTGCACTTCGCCAACATCTCCTTCGACGGCATCGACGACCCCGAGTGGGGCGAGCGCACCGCGGCGCAGCTCGAGCGCGACGTCGCGGCCGGCGCGGTGGGCCTCAAGATCTACAAGAACCTCGGCATGTTCCTGCGTGACGGATCGGGAGCTCGGGTGGCGACCGACGACCCGCGGATCGACCCCGTGTGGCGAAAGGCGGGAGAGCTCGGCGTCCCGGTTCTGATCCACGTCGGCGAGCCGTCACCGTTCTGGCTGCCGCATGACCGTTTCAACGAACGATGGCTCGAGCTCAAGCAGTATCCGGACCGCCGCCGCGACGATGCCGACCGCTTCGCCTCCTTCGAGCAGACGATGGGAGAGCAGCACTCCATGTTCCGCAAGCATCCGGGTACGACCTTCATCAATGCGCACCTCGGCTGGCTCGGCAACGATCTCGACCGGCTCTCTGCGCTGCTCGACGAGCTGCCCAACGTCTACACCGAGATCGGCGCCGTGCTCGCCGAGCTCGGCCGCCAGCCGCGCCGTGCCCGTCGCTTCCTCACCGAGTACCAGGATCGCGTGCTCTTCGGCAAGGACTCGTGGGAGCCGAGCGAGTACCACGTCTACTTCCGCACCCTCGAGACCGCCGACGAGTACTTCGACTACTACCGCAAGCGACACGCGCACTGGAAGCTCTACGGTCTCGATCTGCCCGCCGAGGTGCTGCGCAAGCTGTACTACGAGAACGCCCTGAGGGTGATCCCGGGGATCGCCGAAGGTCTGTTCGCCGAGGTCGCGGACTGAACGCTCGCGGTGGCAGACGCTCGGCCGACGGTCTGCTCGGCCTCGTGGCCACGTGTCCGGCGGGGGTCGAGGAGCTGGTGGCCGGAGAGCTCCGTGGTCTACGCGGCGGCACCGCCGCCGAGATCGCGCCCGAGCGCGGTGCGGTGACCTTCCGTGGCGACTGGCGCACCGTCTACGCCGCCAACCTCGAGCTGCGCTGCGCCAACCGGGTCCTGGTCGAGCTCAGCCGCAGCGCCGCCGCCAACGATCGTGAGCTGGCGCACGGGGCCGCCTGGCTGCTCGAAGGGGAGCACGACTGGTGCGGCCTGCACGCTGGCGCTCTGCTCGCCCCGGAACGCTCGATCAGCGTCAGCGTCGCCGCGGCCGGCTCACGCCTCACCGACGTGCGATGGATCGCTCAGCGCACCAAAGACGGGCTGGTCGACGCACAGCGGCGGCGGTTCGAGCAGCGCAGCTCGGTCGACCGCGAGGCGGCCGATGTGCCGTTGCGGGTGCTGCTGCGCGACGATGTCGCCACCTACCTGCTCGACACTTCGCGCGAGCCGCTCGACCGGCGCGGCTACCGCGTCAGGGCCGTCGACGCCCCGCTGCGGGAGCACCTCGCCGCAGCCTGCGTGCTGGCGGCCGACTCGGTGACCGGAAGGGCGCAGCGCGGCGCCGAGGAGGAGGACCAGATCGTGGCCTCTGGGCCCGGAGCGTGGCGCGGCGGCCCGATCCTCGACCCGATGTGCGGCTCCGCGACCCTGCTGGTGGAGGCGGCCTGGCATCGTCTCGGTCTGCCGCCCGGACGGCTGCGCGAGCGGTGGATGTTCGAAGACCTGCCGCACTTCGACCGCGGCGTGTGGAGCGCGGTGCGCGCGGCGGCGCGGGCCGACGTGGCGATCTCCGACGATCGGGGGAACGGCGCTGGCGTTCGGCTCTTCGGCGCCGACATCGACGGCGTGGCTCTCGAGGCGGCTCGCTCCAACCTCGGGCGCGCCGGGCTGCTGGGCAGCGCCTCGCTGCGGCGCGGCGACTGCTTCCAGCTCGAGGCGCCTCCCGGCCCGGGCCTCCTGCTGCTCAACCCGCCGTACGGCGAGCGCATCGGGCCGCGCGGCTCGGGCGCTGGGCGGGCACGTCGAGCGGCGGATCCGGCACATGAAGCGCCGACGGCCGACGCCTGGCGCCGCCTCGGCGATCTGTTCAAGCAGCGCTACCGCGGTTGGCGCGCCGTGGTGCTGGCTGGTGGGGAAGGCCTGGGCAAGGAGATCGGGCTCCGCCCGAGCCTCAGGCTGCCGGTGCGCAACGGGCCGCTCGAAGCCCGGATCCTGGTCTTCGACCTCTACTGATCCCCGGGGCCGGACGAGCGCAGAGCCGCGGACCGGTGCCGGTCCTCACGGCTTCTCTGCCGCCGAGCTCAAGGCTGGGCGTCGGCTCTGGTGAGCAGGCGGTGGCAGTGCCGCACGATCGACTGGTGCCGCTGGGCCAGTGCCAGTCGCTCTTCCGGCCGCAGGAGCGTACGCACCGCATGGCGCATCGCGTCGGTGTCGACCGACTCCAGGCGCTGGTAGAGCGGGGTGCTGCAGTGGTCGATCTCGAGCTCCTTCTCCAGCTCGCCCAGCGGCGGGAAGGTGCGCGTGTGGTCGATCCACCACACCCGCGCATCGTCGTCGACCAGGAGGTTGTTGAGGTGGCGGTCGAAGTTGCGCACCAGGCTGTCGAAGAGCGCCATCTCGCGCAGCACGGAGTCGCGCCGCGCGGTCCCCGTCTCGCCGGAGAAGGCCGAGCCGCGAAGCAGCTCGCTGCCGGGGCGGGCGTCGTCGATCCAGAGCTGCAGCGAGCCCTCCTGGCCATCGATCTCCCGCAGCACGGTGGGTGGCACCCTGCCGATGCCGAGGAGACGATCGAGCTCATAGGCGGCGCGCTCGAAGACGTAGTGGTCACGCAGCAGCTTGCGGTGGTGCTGCTCGGACGTCGAGACGGTACGGTGGACCTCACGGAAGATGGCGGCCCGGCGTTCACCGCCGCGCTCGAGGAGGAGCTTGCGGGGGCGGTTGATGCTGCCCTCGATGACCTTCTCCGCGATCGGTTCGGCGTGGAGGAGGAACTCGAGCACCTCGCGGTCGGCTTCGAGGTGCGGCGGCAGGGAGGCGGACGCCGAGTCGCCGCTCTGCCCTCGTGCCGCCGCGCTCAGCGCGAGGAGCGAGACGGCCAGCAGGGTCGTAGAGAGGGAGGCGCGGACAACGGCGACGCCGGGGAAGCGGGCCGCGAGAGGAATCGGGGCTCGGGAGATGGGGTGGGAACGCATCGCGAAACCTCTTCGTTTCGTTGGACTGCTGAAGGCAGATCCTCCCCGTGTTCGGGCGCGCCGGCGCCGGCGGTGAGGAGCGGCTCTCTGGTCGGCGAGCGTCGACCGGTGGCGACTTGCCGCGATCCGTCGGCGCTCGGGGCGTTCGTGAGCGGGCTGAGTCCTGGTGGAGGACGTCGGGTTGAGTCGCCCGAGGCCCCAGCCGGTCAGGGCGTCGTCGCCAGGCTCTCGGGCAACGAGGTCAGGTGCACCCTCGCCCAGGCGGCGATGCGCTCGCCGTCGAGGCGAAGGGGATCTACGTGCAGGCTCGAGCCGTCGCAGCCGGGCTCGCTGCAGAGCATGCCGAACGGTCCGATGGTGTCGGTGAGAGTGATCCGCGGCAGCATCGACGGATCGATGGCGGCGTTGCTCAGCTCGGCTCCCGAGGCGTCGGCACCGTCGAGCTCGGCTCCGGTGAGGTCGGCGAGTCGTAGGTCGCTGTCGATGAGCCTGGCCCGGCGCAGGTCGGCGCCGCGCAGGGTGGCCGAGGTCAGTTTGGCGCCGTCGAGACGTGCACCCTCGAGGCGCACGCCGGTGAGGTCGGCGAAGGAGAGGTTGACGCCACGAAGGTCGACTCCCGCGAGATCGGCGCCGCGCAGAGTGCGGTACGCGAAATCGCAGCGGCGGAGGTCGGCGCCAGCGCTCGGGCTCACGCAGGGGTTCGCCACCACGGTGGCTGGGCGAACGTGCGCGTCGCCCTCGGTCTGAGCCGAGGTCGGGGAGACCGGGAAGAGGAGCCCGCCGGCGATGAGCAGGGCGAGCGTTGTGGAGAGCAGCCACCGTGGGTACGAGCCCAGGGAGGCGTCGTAGGGGAGAGGGGAGTTGCGAAGTTCTCGCATGGTGGGTGGGCTTCTTTCTGCGAGGAGCGCCGGTCGCGCGATCTCGCGGGAGTCTCGGGTCGATACGGTGGAACTACCCACCGTATACATCGAACTATACGCCGGATAGATCGGCCGAGTTTCACTCCCGGCGAAATTGTCTCGATCTTCACGAGACCGGCGCACTCCTTGAGCGCGCACAGCATCGCGAACCGCCGGAAACCTCGTCTTTCGTGGGTGCGCTCAGCCCCTGACCCGTCCGGCTGACGGCCGGATGAGCTCACCTGTGCCCTTCGCACGGTCCTGTTCTTCGCCGCTCCGCCCGGCTACGCGACCGGCCCGCCGGCAGCGCCGGTCCGATCCTTCGCGGCGGGTCCACGAGACCGGTGTCCGGGAGCGGACACGCCGGTCGGCGAGCGCCCGGGCCCGACGAGACCTGGTGATCAGGTCCGCGACACTGGAGGGGACCCTAGGGGTGCGGCCAGTCCCTCAGGAGACGCTGTCGCTGACCGCGGGCACGAGCGAGAAGGCGCCGACCTCGAGTGCGGTGACCACCGCGATACGTCGCGCCAGCGCCTCTGCAAGATCGTCGACCCTCTCGTCGACGAAGCTGTCCTGCGCCCGCAGAGTGGCGAAGCCGTGCACCGCCGACCAGGCGGTGACTCCGAGGCTCTTCAGCTCGTGCTCGCCGATCGGTCGGCGAGCCATCGACTGGATGGTCTCGAGCAGCTGCATGAAGCAGCACTCGGAGGCGGTGTCGCGCTCGGGATGCTCCTCGGCGTCACAGACTTCGTGCCAGAACATCACCTGGAACTCGCCCGGGTTCTGGTGCGCGAACTCGATGTAGCCGAGGCCGATCTCGGTCAGCCGCGCCACCGGATCCGAACCGGCGTGCTCGAGTCGACGGGCGACGTTCTCGCGCAGCTTGCGGAAGCCCTCGGTGGCGACCGCTGCCAGCAGCGAGCACTTGTCGGGGAAGTGGTGGTAAGGCGCCCGGTTGGTCACCCCGGCACGGCGGGCGACGGCTCGCAGGCTCGCCGCCTGGACCCCCCCCTCCATCAGCAGCTCGCGCGTCGCCTCCAGCAGGGCGCGACGCAGATCGCCGTGGTGGTAGGGGCGCTCTTCCTGTGATTCCTGGCCGATGACGTCCGACATACTCGAGGCTTAGAATAGCAAAAGACCCGGCAAAGATTTCCGCGCTGCGAGCTGCCACCGCCGGAGCTCGGTCCCAGGAGCGGTCGCTGACTCCGGGAACCACGCCCGGCCCATGCTCCGCTGACCTTCGCGGTCTCAGCGACTCAGCGACTCAGCGTCCCAGCGACTCAGCGACTCAGCGCGGCAGCGCTGCAGGGCTCGGCCTCTGGTGGTCAAGCGACCGGGGCCGTGCCGGCCCTCTCGGCGGCCATCGTCTCTGCCGCCACCTTGCGCTCGCGCCCCTTCTGCTCGTCGACCATGAGCAGCAGGATCAGGCCGACGACGAAGAAGATCGTCACCGTCGAGACGCCGGCTCGCTGGCCCATCGCGTCGCTGGCGATGCCGAGCAGCAGCGGGCCGGCGAAGGCCGTCGCCTTGCCCGAGAAGGCGAAGAAGCCGAAGAACTCGTTTTCGTGCTGGGCCGGCACCAGTCGCGCCATCACCGACCGGCTCGCCGCCTGGTTGGGGCCGGCGAAGATGCCGACCATCAGGCCGGCGACCCAGAACAGGGTCTTGGTCGGCGCCAGCACCGCGAGCACCGCGGCAGCCAGCAACGCCACCAGACTGATGATCACCGTGGTCCTGCCGCCGAGGTAGTCGTCGACGAAGCCGAAGAGCAGAGCTCCGATGCCGGCCGCCAGGTTGAGCGCGATGCCGAAGACGATCACCTCGCTGAACGACATGCCGAAGGTGCCGGCGGCGTAGATGCCTCCGAAGGCGAAGATGGTCACCAGCCCGTCGTTGTAGACCAGGCGGGCGACGAGGAAGCGGATGATCTCGGGGAAACGTCGTAGCCGCGCCCAGGTGGCTCTGAGGTCGTCGAAGGCGCCCCGGACGCTGGCGCGACGGGCCATGGCGGCGGCGCGCGGCGGATCGCGCACCCAGAGCAGCATCGGCAGGCTGAAGACGAGGAACCAGCCCGCGACCAGCAGGTTCGTGGCGCGCACGTGGAAGCCCTCATCGCGCGGCAGCTGGATCCAGGGCGCCGCGTCGCCGAGGCCGACCAGACCGAAGAGCGCCAGTACCAGGCAGAGCAGGCCACCGACGTAGCCGAGGCCCCAACCCCGCCCCGAGATGCGCCCGATCGTCTGGGGCGTCGAGATCGCCGGCAGGAAGGCGTTGTAGAACACCATGCCGATCTCGAACGCGACGTTGCCGACGACGAAGACGCCGAGCGCCAGCCACACCGCGTAGGGCAGGTCGGGGGTCAGGAAGGCGAGGACCGCCGACGCCACGACGCAGATCATGGTCGACGCGACGAGGAAGCGCCTGCGGGTGCCGCCCCGATCGGCGAGGGCGCCCAGGATCGGCGACATCACCGCGATCAGCAGCGAGCTGATGACGATGCCGCGGGACCACAGGGCCGTGCCGCGTGCCTCGTCGTCGGCGAACGCCTGGGTGAAGTAGGTGGCGTAGATGAAGGTCACCACCAGGGTGGTGAACGAGGAGTTGGCCCAGTCGTAGAAGCACCAGGACCAGACGGAGCGGCGGTCGTTCATGTCTTGTCGGGTCGCAGCAGAGCCATGCCCTGACGGGGTCGACCGGTCATTCGGCAGTGGCGAGCTGCTCAGGGGGTGGGAGGTGGAGACGCAAGGATAGCCGGCTGGAGCCTCACTGCGTGAGCGAAGGCGGGCGGTGCGATCACCCGCCTCGCGGCGAGCTGGGCCGGCGACGTCGGGGCGATCGAGGTGGATGGCTGGTGCTAGGGTGGGGAGGTTCCGAGTCAGCAGTCCGGTCACTGGGGAGCGAGCGCCTCCTCCGAGACGCCCGTCTCTCGCAATCAGCAAGGAGAAGGGTCATGAGGCACGTCCTGGTCACGTTCTGCGTTCTCGTCCTCGCCGGAGTCGGAGCCGCGGTCGCTGGCGAGAGCCACGACGCAGCGTCGGAGCCGCGCATCGTCGAGATGTGGAGCTGCACCCTGAAGGATGGCAAGACTCCCGACGAGGTCCGGGCGACGAACAGCAGATGGCTGAAGGCGGTCAACGAGAAGCTGGAAGGCTCGCCCGTGGCCAGCTACGTGCTCGAGAACATCGTCGGGGCGCCGAACTCCTTCGGTTATCTCGACGTCTATCCGTCGCTCGAGGTGTGGGCGGCGGCCAAGCGCGCCGGCCAGTCGGACGTGTTCGAGGCGATCGATGCGGAGTTCGACGAGCTCTCCGACTGCAGCTCGAACTCGCTGCATCGCTCGCACCAGAGCTGATCGCCGGGAGCACCGCTGGTGGCCCCGGGACCAGGGCCCGTGGGTCGTGGCGGCGGCGTCCGACTCGACGGAGAGGTGCCCGGACCGGAGGGTGTCCTCGGGCCAGCCCCCGAGGCATGTGACACCGCCACCGTCGGTCGCCGCCGACCCCGGAGCCAAAGGCTCCCCGCCGTGTCCCCAGAGATCGAAAGTTGAACGTGCTCGCGCGTCGGCTCGTGGCTGCTGCGACCATCACCGCCTGGTCGGCACTCGCAGGTCCGGCGTCGGTGGCCGCGCTCGAGCCGGAACGGCTGCTCTCCCAGTTCGAACTGCGTCGCTGGAGCCTGGACGACGGCCTGCCGCAGTCGAGCATCGCCGCGCTCGCTCAGACTCCCGACGGGTACCTGTGGGTCGGCACCCTCGTCGGTGTGGCGAGCTTCGACGGCGTCGAGTTCCGACTTCGGGAGGACCTTCCTCGTGAGCCGATCGTCGGACTGGCGACCGACACCAGCGGCTCTCTCTGGGTTGCCACCGCGGACCGCGTTCTGGTCGTCGGCTTCTCTTGGGTCCGAGAGGTGTTGCTCGACGGACGGCCGGTGTCCGGCGCCTACACCCTGGTGACGCGCAGTGCGGGCGGGGTGTGGATCGCGCGTTCCGAGGCGCCCCTCCTCGTCGCCGAGGTCGATGGCGCAAGGCCATTCCTCGATGCCGAAGGACGCGGGATCGACGGCGTACGCTCGGTCGCAGACCGCCAGAGGCGTGTCTGCATGGCCCGCGTCGACGAGGTCTGGTGTGTCCGTGACGGGAACCTCGAAGTCGTGCTTTCGCGCGGTGGTGGCGAAGATGTCGGCGCTCCCATCGAGACCTTGCTGCTCGCTGCAGACGGCAGCCTGTGGATCGGCACCTTGGGCGCCGGTCTCGTCCAGGTCGTTGGCGGTGGGATCCGGCGACGTATCGGGGCGACACAGGGCCTCGAGGAAGGTGTCGTGGTCAGCATGCTCCAAGACCGCGACGGATCGATCTGGTTCTCCGACGGCACGGCGGGGATCGCCCGGCTCGTCGGCGACGACCTGCAGCGCAGCGGCGCCATCCGGCTGGTGCGTTCGCTGTTCGAGGACCGTGAAGGGAATCTCTGGCTCGGTTCGAACGCCGAGGGCCTCGGCAGGCTCTCCGAGAGACCGATCGTGACGTTCTCGGTGCAGGAGGGTCTTCCAGTCGCGGTCGTGCACTCGGTGCTGAGCACGACGGACGGCTCGATCTGGATCGGCACCGAAGGCGGCGGCCTGGCGCAGATCCGGGGAGGCAGGATCGTCGGCCGCTTTGCGAGGGAAGACGGCCTGCCGAGTCTCGACGTGATGGCGCTCGCAGCGACGGCGGCCGGAGAGCTGCTGGTCGGCACGGCCGGCGGAGTGGTGCGGCGCTCCGGCAGTGGCTTCACCGCGTTGCCGACAGACGGCAGCCCTCAGAACTTCTCTCTCCTGGAGGACTCGTCCGGCAGGCTGTGGGGTGGCTTCCTCGGCGAGCCGCGACGCTTCGACGACGGTCGCTTCCGCTCGCTCGGACTGGTGGGGGATCGGTACGTCGCCGCGATCGCCGAGACCACGGACGGCACGGTCTGGTTGGGTGGAGCGGGTTTTCTGATGCGCTTCGACGGTGCACGGCCCGAGGAGGTCGAGCTGCCGGACACCCTGCGCGGAGGGATGTTCCTCGCGCTCCTCGCCGATGGAGACGAACTCTGGCTCGGCACGCTGGGCTCGGGTCTGGCGCTGAGGCGGGCCGACGGCTCGGTGGGGGTCATCGATCGGGGTCGGGGTCTCTGCGACGACGACGTCTTCGCGCTGGTCGACGACGGGCGGGGTCGGCTGTGGATGAGCAGCAACATGGGCGTCTTCGTGGTCGTCGAGGCCGAGGTGCGCTCGGTGCTCGACGGTGCTGCGTCGCAGGTACGCTGCCGGCGTTTCGGCCGAGCCCACGGCATGCGCCAACACGAAGCCAGCGGAGGTACGCAGCCATCCGGATGGCTCGATACCGAAGGTCTGCTCTGGTTCGCGACGATCGACGGGGTGGTCCGAGTCGACCCGGGCCGGCTCCTCGAAGAGCCGGTGCGGCCCGTGGCGATCGTCGAGCGGGTCGGCGCCAGGGATCACGCGCTCGAAGCTCCCGGTCTGGGGCTGGCGAGCGACCTGCTGGTGCTGCCGCCCGACGTGCGGCAGCTCGAGGTGCGCTACACGGCGATCCACCTGTCGGCTCCCGAGAGGCTGGCGTTCCGCTACCGACTGCTGGGCCTCGACGAGGATTGGAGCGAAGCCGGCGCGCGACGTTCGGCGAGCTACAGCGGCCTGGGCCCCGAGGAGTATCGGTTCGAGGTGCAGGCGCGTCTCGCCGACGGCGCCTGGGGTCCCGCCGACGCCGTGGCGATCACGGTCCAGCCGCGGATCTTCGAGACTCTCTGGTTCCGGAGCCTCGCCTTCCTCGCCGCCCTGCTGGCGCTCTATCTGCTGCATCGCCTGCTGTTGCGCAGTGTGCGGCTTCGTCAACAGGAGTTGGAGAGCGCCGTGCAGCGCCGCACCACCGATCTCGAGCTGGCGCGCGCCGAGCTCGCGGAGGCCAACGAGACGCTGGCGCAGCGGGTAGAGGACGGCATCAGGGCTCTGCGCGACGCTGACCGGATGGCCGCCTACGGCCACCTCGTAGCCGGCGTGGCGCACGAGCTGCGGCACCCCCTGTTCGCCATCCAGACGGCAGCGCACCTCCTCGACTCGAGGCTCTCGTCGCGTCAGGAGGTGCGGCGGGAGCTCGATCTCCTGGCGGGCGAGTCGCGGCGCATCGAGCTACTGCTCGAGGATCTGCTCGAGCTGGCGCGTCCGCAGGCACCCATCCTGGTGCCGATCGATCCGGGCGACCTGGTCGCCGACGTGGTTGCCACCTTCGAGGCGGGCCTGCGCGAGGACGAGCAGGCGCTACCGGTGAGGGTGGCGGTGGAGGACGCGCTGCCACGGATCGCCGCCGAGCGCGAGAAGCTCCTCAGGATGCTGGTCAACCTTCTGAACAACGCCCGCCGCCATGCCGGCGCCACCCACGTGGCGCTGGCGGCGGTGGCCATCGACGATCCGATGCAGGGACCGTGCGTGCGCTTCTCGGTCGCGGACGACGGCGTCGGCATCGCCGCGCCGCGACTGGCCACGCTGTTCGAGCCGTTCGTGTCGTTCGGAGGCGGCACGGGGTTGGGATTGACGATCGCCAAGCGCATCGCCGAATCCCACCGTGGCTCGATCCGGGTGGATTCGGTGGTGGGGCGCGGAACGACCTTCATCGTCACCCTGCCGATCCTCGCCGACGGATCCGACTGACTCGGTGCTCCAGCCGAGGTCTCGGCGGAAGGGGCCGGCCAGGTGGTGCTCGAAGAACGGCCGCGGGTCAGATCAGCCCTCCGCGCATCGCCTTGCTCACCGCCTCGCCACAGCTGTGGACCTGCAGCTTGTCGTAGATCGACCGTACGTGGTTGCGCAGGGTGTTGATCGACACCGAGAGCTCGCTCGCTGCCTCCTGGTAGGTGCGCCCTGCCGCGAGTCGCTCGAGGACCTCGAGCTCCCGCTCGCTCAGCGGACGGTCGATCTCCTCGGCGACCGGCCGACGCTCCGACAGCAGTGTGACGACCTTGCGGGCGATGACCGGCGACATCGGGGAGCCGCCGCTGTACGCCTCCTCGATCGCTTCGAGCAGGCGCGCCGGCGGTGTGCCCTTGAGGAGGTAGCCGCTGGCGCCCCGGCAGAGCGAATCGAAGACGACGTCGTCGTCGGAGCTGCCGGTCAACATCAGGACGAGGGCGGTGGGGAAGCGGCGGCGGATCTCAGCGACGCCCTGGCTTCCCTGGGTGCCGGGCAGTCGCACGTCGAGCAGGATCACATCGGGCTCACCGTCGCTCTGGCCGTGCAGAGCGGCCTCGAGGCTGCCCCAGGAGCCGCAGCAGGCGAAGCCCGGTGTGCCTTCGAGCAGCATGCGGACGCTCCGCCTGAACGGAGGGTCGTCGTCGATGAGGCCGACGCGGATCGCTTTGTCGCCGTTCAACACCCTCTGCCTCGACGAAGGCACCGGGCCGCGGGCCCTCGTCCTCGCCCGTTGCCGCGGCTCTCCCTGATCATAGGGCAGCGGGTCGTCGAGAGCCGGGAAGCCTGCCGTCCGTGCCGGAGGTCCCCCGACCCGCCGAGCGCTCGCGGTCTGGTCGAGCGAGCGACGTACCTGCATCCGGAGCGGGGGACCTACGGGGTGGCAAGACTCCATTCCGAGAGATCGCCTGACTCAAAGCCGTCGTCGAACAACACGTCGCGCTCGATCGCGCCGATGTCGCAGGCGGCGAGGCCGTCGCCGTTGCCGTCGAGGGGGCGAGGTGGCCCGAACCGCTGGTCGTGGGCCGGGCAGTTGCTGATCGTGCCCAAGGGGTCGTCGACCGCTGGGCTGTCGGCCCGCGGCATGTGCGACGGGGTCGGACCGCCATTGTCGCCGAGCGGCGACAGGCGGGCGTCGGCGACGGTGAACTGGTCCAGCATCGGATCGAAGAGGCAGGTGTCGCCGGGGCTCTCGAGGTTGCCGCCGAGGGTCACCAGGGTGTTGCCGGGAATCGCAGCGCAGCTGCCGACCACCAGGCTGTTGCTGAAGGCGGTCGTCGCTCCCAGGTTGAGGTGGGCGATGGTCGGGATCGCCGACTGGGGATCGAAGACGGTGACGAAGTCGAGCTCGAGCTGGCTGGAGTTGTGGATGGCCGTGCCCCCGTTGGTCGCCGTGTTGCCGCTGAACGTCGTGTTGTCGATGGCGGCAGTCGAGAGCATTCCGATCGAGAGCCCGCCTCCGATGGCGGCGTGGTTGCCGACGAAGGCGCTCACCGGGGCGCTGAGATGATGGTCGGAGAAGATCTCCAGCCCGCCGCCGGCCTGGGTCGCGACGTTGTCAGAGAAGGTGGTGAAGTTGGCGATGACGTCGCACTGCGCGTACACGCCCCCCCCGCGACGGACCGGGCCGTTGTCCCCGACCACGACATGGTCGAGGAAGAGGGCGCTCTGCAGGCAACGGACCCCGCCACCGTCGAAGGAGCCGTCGCCGGTCGGAGCCCGTCCGCCTGAGATCGTCAATCCCTCGATCACGGTGAAGGCCGTCGAGTTGGTGCTGACGTCGAAGACACGATCCTCGATCGCAGTGGCGTCGACGGTGACGACGCCGTTGCCGTCGATCAGAAGATCTTCGAGGATGTCGAGATCACCGGTCTGGTTGAGGTCGTCACCTGCTCCGGACAGCGTCAGCTCGATCGTGCGGACTCCGAAACCGAAGGTGATGGTGTCGAAGCCGACGTTCTGGTTCGCCCGCTGGATGGCGCCGCGTAGGGTGCAATCACCGATGACGAGAGGCGAACATCCCGTCACCATGCCGTCCGCCTCGGTGTCGACCACGAAGGTGGCGGCGTGGGCGCCCGACGCCCAGGTCCAGGCGACGAGGAGACCTAGCCTTGCGCTTCGATTCATGGCATTCGCCTCCGTCGATCGACCGATCGCGACGGCGATCGGCGCACCGGAGACGGTAGGTGAGCCGGGCGATCTCTCCCAGAGCATGATCATGCTCCCGGCTGGAGACGTCGCTGCGTCCGAGCTCTAGGTCGCGACGGCGTGCTTGGCCTGGAGGCCGCCACGCAACTCGGAATCGAAGGTGCTGTGGGTTGCAATTAGGCATAAATCTAATTACAGTCCTGGCTCATGAACACGATCTTCAAGGCACTCTCGCATCCCGTCCGCCGCCAGATCGTCGTCATGCTGCGTGGAGGCCCGATGAGCTCGGGGCAGATCGCAGAGGCGTTCGACATGGCCTGGCCATCGGTCACCGCGCACCTCAAGGTCCTGAGGCGGGCCGATCTCGTCGACGCCGAGCGTGACGGAACCTCGATCCGTTACCGGCTCAAGATCTCGGCCGCAGAAGAGGCGATGGCGTTCCTGATCGAGATGTTCGGATCGGCCAGTGGCGTGGCGTCTCGCGAGCAGACGCTGCGAGAGGAGAGCGAACCGGCATGACCAGCACGACCGGCACGACCAGAGACCGCGCGCAGGAGCTCATCCAGCGATTCACCGCCGTGGTGGTCCTCTTCCAGAGCGGGCTGATGCTGGCCGACGCCCTACAGCCCGGTGACCGCAGCCGCGCCGTACCCGGCGTCCTGATGGCGACCATCGCACTCCATGTCGTCAACCGCCGCGCCTTTCGCGAGGCCGACGGTCGCAGCGCCAGCCTGAGCACCTGGGTCCTCGCCTGGCGGTTCGCGGCGGTGGCTGCTCTCGGGGGGATCAGCCTGATCGTGGTGCTCGACGACTACGGCCGCGCGCCCGGAGTCGCGCCGGAGATCCTCGCCCTGATGGTGTGGGCCGTGGTGGCGCTCAAGGGCGCCGCGGTTGCCAAGTTGCGACCCGGTGGTCCGCTCGGGCTCCGCGTGCCCTGGACCCTGCGCAGCCCCCTCGCCTGGGAGCGCGCGCACCGTGCGCTCGGGCGCATCCTCTTCTACGGCGCGCTGGTCGGACTGCTGGCGACGCCTTTCGCGTCTTTCCACCTCTCGATGGCAGGGCTGGCGGCGCTCGTGCTCAGCGCCGTCGGCACCGCGCTCTATGAGGCCAGGCGCGCCTGCCGCGAGGACCTGGCTGTCGGCTGAGGCACGATCTCCTCCCCTTCGGAGAGAGGACCGGGTAGTGGAGGAGGCGAGGCATCACGGAGGACCTCTTCGGCTTCGCCGTCGTACTCGGTGCCGTCGACGAAGCCCCTGAGCGAGCGCCGCGCGCCTGCTATAAAGGAGCCTCCGATACCCAAGGCAAGGGGGCTGAGATGCGATCGATCGGCCGCGCCCGCGGCGGGTCAGGCCGGCTGGGTGTAGAGAAGTCCTGCTCTTGCGAGCTCGGTGCGCTGGCAACAGTGGCCTTCTGCGCCTCGCTCGCTCTACTCGCCACGCCTGTCGTCGGGCAGGCCACGGACTTCGATGGTGACCTGCGACAGGTTCTCGGTGTGGCTCGCCAGAAGGAGCGAGCTGGCGATTTGCAGGCTCGTCGCCATCTTCTCGCGGGAGCCGCTGCTGCCGAGATCGACCTTCGGCCGATCTCCTCTCTGCCTCGGGGAGGTGCGGCGGGGGGGCGGATCGCCGAGCTCGGGCGGTTCTCCCTGGGCGAGATCCTGCAGCTCGAGGTCGAGCTGCCGGCGACGGGGCAGCGCCTGGTCGAGGTGACGCTCGCCAAGCCGGGCGCCACGGTGCAGCTCGGCGCTCGGCCGCGCCACCACGCTGGCCCGATGCAGGCCACTTCCGGTCGTGACGAGGTCGTGCTGCTGCTCGATGCCTTGGGAGGCTCTCTCGCCCTCACCGTCTCCTCCTCCGGGCCGGGCGCCCGCCTCGACATACGCCCGGTCGACGCCGGCGCCTGCTTCGACGCCGCGCCGGGCCTGCAGGTTCTGGTCGAGAGGCCGGGCGCCGCTCCGCGTCTCCTGACGACGGATCACCGCGGTCGCTCGTGTTTCGGAGGCCAAGCCGGCTTTGCAGAGGCGCGCTTCATTCCGCCCGTGGACCATGACGCCGGTGCAGAGACGGTGTTCGAGGCGCTGGAGGTGGAGCTCATCGAGGGGAGCATCGGCGAGGCACGAAGTCGCGGCGTAGCCTCGTCCTCGCGGATCACGGGAGTCGTCCGCAGCGAGGAGGGTGGGTCCCCCCTGGCCGGCGTTCTGGTGGCGGCCTACGATGCCGACGGCCTTCTGAGGCGGCAAGCTACGACGGACCTCAGCGGTGGCTACGACCTGGCTCTGCTGGAGGCGGCGCCCCATCGTGTGTATGTGTCGCCCTCGGGCGAGTACGTCCCCGAGCTCTGGGACGACGTCTCCTGCTTTGGTGGCCTGGAGGTGGGCTGCACCCTGGACGACGGCAGCGTGATCGACCTGTCGCTGGGAGATCGGACCGCCGACTTCGAGCTCGTTCGATCAGCTCGCATCAGCGGCAACGTGTCTTCCGCTCTGGGGCCGGTGGAAGGTGCCATCGTCTGGGCTTTCGACCTCGGAGGTCAGCCGGTCGCCTTCGTGCAGTCCGATCCGTCTGGGGACTACACGATCACCTCGTTGCCGAGCGGCGACTACGCCGTCCTCGCCACCGCTTCCGGCCACGCCGGGGTGTTGTACGACTCGGTGCCCTGTCGACGCGGGATCCCAGTCAGCTGCGGCGCTGCCGACGGCACGGCGGTCGCAGCCGACATCGGATCGATCGCAGCAGGCGTCGACTTCGTGCTCCCCGTCCTGGCGTCGATCGAAGGCACTGTCACCGACGCCGACGGCTTCGTGTTGGAGGGCAAACGCGTCGAGCTCTTCGCCCAGGGCGGAGCCTTCGTGACCTCGGCGGTGACCGGGCCCGACGGGCGCTATCGACTCGACGACCTGGACGGCGGGGGATATTACGCGCGATTGGCAGACGACGGCGCTTTCTACGCAGAGCTGTACGACGGCATCGACTGCGTTCCGACATGTCCGGATGTCACCACCGCGACGCCGATCGTGTTCGAGGACGGAGTGACGGTAGACGGTATCGACTTCCAGCCGTCGCTGCGGGGCCGGATCCAAGTCACCATCCGCGATGCTGCCACCGGCGCTCCGCTCACGGGCCGATCGGCGGTGGTCTCCTCAGCCGGCGTATCGCAGGGCCTCTACTATGCCGACCCGCAAGGCGTGTTGATCACCGCACCGCTCGAGCAAGGGATCTACTTCGTGCAGACCCTCGAGTACGGTTACACGACACAGTTGTACGACGGCCTGGCCTGCCCTCTCGGATGCGACTTGACCACCGGCACCCCGCTGCAGGTCGAGCCGGGCGAGATCAAGGCGATCGAGGTCTGGCTCGAGAGCGCCTCGGGTACCGGAGGCCTCTCGGGAATCGTCTCTTCGGCCTTCGGCGGCGGCCCCGCCGGCGGCAGCGTGCGGCTCTACGACTCGAACGGCTCGCTGTCGCGGACGACGTCAGCCTCGCATCTCACCGGCCAGTACAGCTTCGGCGGTCTCGAGCCCGGTGTCTATCGGGTGCTCGCCACTCCCTTCGGCCACCTGGCGGAGCTCTACTCGGAGATCCCGTGTGCTGGCAACCCGCCCGCCGGTTGTTCAGTGGAGCAGGGGACTCCGGTCGCCGTCGTCGCCGATCAGACGACACCAGGCATCGACTTCCTGCTCGACCGACTGCCTTCGGTTCGCGGAGTCGTCTCGAGCGGGATCGACGGCCCCCTTGGTGCGACAGTCGATCTGTGGGAAGCGTCCGGTCTGCTGGTGGCCAGCTGGTTTGCCTCGAGTGCCGGTTCCTACGAGCTGTTCGCGCAGGCCGAGGGAGAACATCGCCTCGCCGCGACGAACGCCTACCACTTCAGTCAGCTCTACGACGGCATACCCTGTGATCCCGACACGCTGGTCTGCGATCCCGAGGACGGTACACCACTCCCGTTGTCGATCAACCAGGTGGAGAACGCGGACATCGAGCTCGACGCGTTCCCTTCACTTCGGGTGCGGTTCTTCGACTCGGACGGCGCCTCTCTGAGGGGCGATGCCGACGTCTGGGACCCGAGCGGCCTGATCCTTGGTAGGAGTGGCAACACGGTGGATATCCGTGTCCGTCCCGGGACCTACCATCTCGCGTTCAGCGCGCGTGACCACGCTCTCGAGTTCTGGGACGACGTTCCGTGCGACTTCGCAGTGAACCCGGCCTGCGATCCTCGGGTCGAGGGCGATCCTGTCGAGGCAACGATCAACCAGGTTCTCTCCTTCGATGTCCACCTCGACGCCCTGCCGGTGATCATCGGTAATCGCACCGATCTGGTCGGCAACCCGATGCAGTACTCGGGGTACATCAGGCTCTGGAACGAACAGGGCGCTGTCGTCGCCGACCAGTACACGAGCGGCGAGACCTGGTTGCTTCGTGCGGCTCCGGGCTCCTACCACCTGACCTCTACTGGCACCTACGGCTACGCAGACGTCGTCTGGCTGGGAGAGGAGTGTCGCGAGGGACCGGTACCCTACGAATGCGACCCTCTCTCGGGCCAGCTCCTGGAACTGGAGTACAACGAGACGTACGAAGGCTTCGACTTCCGCCACCCCAGACTCGGCCGCGTCTCGGGCTCGATCGACTTCGACGAGAGCGCCATTCAGTCCTCTTCGCAGAGAGTCCAACTGTTCGACTCTCTCGGAGAGGAGATTCGGTACTCCCTCTTCACCGAGCCCGAGCCGTTCGATTTCCAGAACCTGTACCCGGGTACCTACTTCCTGCGCGTCGACGGCGGCGAGTTGGCCGATCAGCTCTTCGACGAAGCTCCCTGCAGGAACGAGCTCAACCCGAGCTGCGACCCGCTGCTGGGAACCCCGATCGAGCTCGATTTCGAGGTTGCTCTGCAGGACGTCGACCTCCTGCTCGAGGACGGCTTCCGGATCTCGGGCTCGCTCCTCGACTTCCTCGCCTCGGAGGTCGCGGTGGTTTCGGTCTGGAGCTCCGACGGTACGCGGCTCGCGACAGCGGAGAACAACTCCAGCTTCACCGCCACGGGCTACGCCATCGAGATGCCGAAGGCGGGCGAGTACTACGTGACCACCGATTCGGTGGACTACACGAACGAGGCCTTCGAGAACCTCTTCTGCTGGAATGCCTTTCCTGCCTGCGATCCGACGGCCGGGACAGCCCTGGTCGGCGAGCTCGGCGAGGGTGTCGCGGCCGACTTCCTCCTTTCGCGCGCCGAACCGGTCGCCGGTTCGGTGACCGACGATGGTCTGACGCCGACTCCACTGACGGCGACGGTCAGGGCCTGGAGCACCAGCGGGGAGCCGTTGAATCAGATCTCCACGGCGGCGGACGGCGCGTTCTCCTGGTCCAACGTGCCACAGGGGCACTACCTCTTCACCGCGGAGGCGCCTGGCTATCGCACGGTCGTGTGGCCAGACGACGTCTGTCCGGAGCCCTGCGATCCGGTGGCATTCGGTCAGGTCGTGCTGGTCAATGACGAGACGGAGCTGATCTTCCGACTTCCTCCCTCAGGCCCGGAGATCTTCGCCGACGGCTTCGAGTCCGGGGACGTGGGCGCCTGGTCGGCGAGCTTTCCCTGACGAAGGTTGGATCGGTCGGAGCGGTGCGGTCCGAGGCGTCGGCAGCTCGACTCCAGGTCTTTGGGACACCGGAAAGAAGCTCGCTGTCGATGGCTTCCGCTCACCTCGGCGGTTCACTCCGGACCGAGGCTCGCCGGCAACAGCCCGACACCAACACCGGCATCCTCGAGCCGGAGGCAACGCCACAGACGCTCCGCCTCCTCGCGCCGGGCGGGATTCAGGTGCACCTGGCGGTAGCGCGCCAGGACCAGGAAGCGCTCGTGCTCGTCGAGCGGCCCGGGGCGGGCGGCGAGCTCGCGTGTGGTCTCCTCGAGGAGCTCGAAGAAGCGCGGCGTGCGGCCGTCGACGTCGGTGAAGCCGTAGCGCGCCGCCAGCTCGCCGGCGTTGAACACGGCACCCGCGAGCCGACGGCGGTCGGGGTCGGCGGCAACGGCGGCGACGGCGCGGCCGACGTACTGCGGGGTCTCGGACTCGGCGAAGAAGGGGTCCTTCGCGATCGCGTCGCGCCAGCTCGCCTCGTCGACGCCGAGATGCTCGAGCATCGCCTCCGAGCGCAGGAAGCCCGGAGTCACGGTGAGTGCGGTGACTCCCGTCTGCGCAAGGTCCCAGGCCATGGCGTAGCCGAGGCGTATGTTGGCGGCCTTGACCAGGTCGTAGACGATCTGGCCGCGGTAGCCGGGCTCGTGCCCGTCGGTGACCTCGACGATGAGGCCGCGATCCTGCTCGACCATCAGTGCGGCGGCGTGGCGGCTGGTGATCAGGTGGGAGAGCACCGCGCGCTCCAGCAGGGTGCGCGCCACCGCGACGTCGATCTCCCAGAAGCGCCTGCCCCACTCGGTGATCGCGTCGCCGCCCCAGATCGAGTTGACGACGACGTCGAGACGACCCTGTTCGGTGCGGATGCGCTCGACCAGGTCCCGCACCTGCTCCTCGTCGGTGTGCTCGACGCGCACCGCGACCGCCCGGCCTCCGTCGGCTTCGATCGACCGCGCCGTCTCCTCGATCGTTTCGGGACGGCCCGGCGTCGCGGCGACCCCTTCGCCGGAGCGACCGCTGCAGTAGACGGTGGCGCCGGCCTGGCCCAGCACCCGGGCGATGCCGCGGCCGGCGCCGCGCGTCGCCCCGGCCACCAGGGCGACCTGGTCGGCGAGGGCGCGGTGTGCGAGGAACCGCGGCACGTGCGCTGCCTCCGAGTTCGTCGTCATCCGCTGTCTCCGAGCCCAGCCAGGGTCGCGGCCCTCCGGTCCTCCCCACCCGGCAGCGTAGCGAATGCGGTGGGCGCGAGTCGCCCCGGAGCGTGGCTCGGTGGCGCGGATCGGCGGCGCCTGGCATGCTGTCTCACGGTGATCCTGTGCGGCCAGGGTGGCGTGAGGCCAGGAGAGGCGCCGCACCCACGAACAGCGAGGAGGGCCGAACGCACGAGAGGGGCAGTCATGAGGACGGTTCTGCTGGCCGGTTGCTTGGCGCTGACGTCGCTCGGCGCCTGCACGGTGGATCCGGGAGTCCGCCCCCCTGACTCTGCTCATTCCCGCACCGGCGCTTTCCTGCTCATGGTCTCCTACTACGGGGCACAGCGAGCCGAACATGTCGAACGCCTGCTCGACGCGCACCACGTCGCGCCCGACAGGCAGACCCGCGACGAGCTGCTCGAGCTCGCGAGGGCCTACCGTTCTCGCTCCGAGCAAACCGGAGGTGTTCGGCGTCGCGCCGAGGTGACCCGGGAGGAGGAGACTGCCGAGCTGGCACGGTGGCTCGGCCGTCGGTTCGGGGCCTGGCTCGACCGTCAGCGAGTCGGATCCGGCGCAGATCTGCAGGAGGTCTTGGCGAGCACGGTGCTGGCGGAGCAGCTGACGATGATGGGTTCCGCGCGGACGGAGGAAGACGCCGTTCGTTCGCAGCGACTCCTGAGCCTCGCTTTCGAGGCGGGGCTGGAGGAATCCATGGAAGTGGTGCCAGGATCCCTACGGCACCAGGCGGGCGAGTAGCACCGCCACCTCGGTGCCGGGTCCAGAAACCGACAGGAGGAGTCTTCGATGCCCAAGTTCGTGATCGAGCGTGAGATCGCGGGAGCCGGGAAGCTCTCGTCCGACGAGCTGCACGGTATCTCGCAGAAATCGTGTGGTGTGCTGCGCGAGCTCGGTCCACAGGTGCAGTGGATCCACAGCTACGTGACCGACGACAAGATCTACTGCGTCTACATCGCTCCCGATGCCGCGGCGGTTCGCCGGCACGCCGAGATGGGTGGCTTCCCTGCCAACTCGGTCGCCGAGGTCCGCACGGTGATCGATCCGACGACGGCGGAGTAGCAGAGGAGCAGAGGAGCAGCGCAGCGGTCGACGCCCGGGTGCCTTACGAACCGGCGTCAGCTCGTCTCGGCGTGACGGGCACGCTCGCCTCGCACCAGAGCGTCGATCCGCTCCGCCAGCTCCTGCTGCGCGGCGCGCAGCTCGTCGGCGAGGCCGCGGTCGGTGCGCAGCACGAGGAAGCCGCGCAGATCGCGGGCCGAGGCCCGCCAGCGCTCGCGCACGGCGAGACCGCCGAGGCCGCAAAGGACGAGTGCGACGAAGGTGAGGACGAAGGCGGCCACGCCGCTCACGGGATGGGCCCGCGCAGGCGCGATCGCCGCGGCGCCGGAGAGCACGGTGAGCCAGACGCCGTAGACGACGGTGCCGATCAGCAGCTTGTGGGTCGAGACCTGGTCGAGGGTGACGTTCAGGCGGCCGGTGATCCAGCCGGTGAGGCGGAAGGGAGGCCAGAAGGCGAGCCAGCCGAGAGCGGCGACGAGGAGGGCCGGCAACGCCAGCAGGTGGATGCGGCGGGCGCTCCAGCGCACGGCAGTGCGCAGGTCGGGGTCCGAGGCGATATCGCGCGGGTCGAGGCGGAGTGTCGCGAGGCACCGGTGGTGAGCCTCGAGGGCGACGAGCAGCGGCTCGCCATCGCCGCCGTCCGGTCGCAGCGGGCCGGCGCTCTCGGCAGACGGCGGTGCTCCGGCGCCGCCGACCCTCTGGCCGGCACCCGGCGCGCGAGCCGAGCAGTCGTCGTCCTCGCTCCCTCGCTCTGCCTGCCGCAGCCGTTCGAGCAGTCGGGCCGCCGTGCCGAGGCGGCGCACGCGATGCCGTTCCTTCCAGCGGGCGGGCTCGGTGTCGCGCGCGGTCCGGCCCCGGGAGAGCGACCCGGCGGGCCGCTCTGTCGCAGGCTCTCCGCCGTCCTGCAGGGGCCGCGCGTCGGCGGAGCCCTGGTGCGCCCGCCACACGGCTTCGCCGGTCTCGAGCAGCGGCAGGTCCTCCCAGTGCTCGGCGTTGATCGTCACCCGGCGCAGACCAGCGTCGATCCGTCGGGTGAGCTCGCGCACTGCCTCGGGCTCGGTGCCGACGCCGGCGAGGTCGCTCCATTCCACCGGATCACCCAGCAGCACCAGCGCTTCGGCGCGGAAGGTCGACTTGCCTGCGGGGCCGCGGAAGACGAGACCGACCGGCACGATGCGCAGAGCGGGTGCTCTCGCCGCAGCGCCGAGTGCGATGCGGGCGGCGCCGGTCTTGAGTGGCTTGAGCTGGGGGTCCGAGTGGCTGGTGCCCTCGGGAAACAGGGCGATCGCAGCGCCCTCGGCCAGCGCCTGGTGGGCGGCCGCGAAGCTCGCCTGGTTGCTCTCCGCGGTGGCGTCGGGATCGTCCATCTTGCGCACCACAGGGATCGAGCCCACCGCCCGCACCAGCCAGCCGACGCGGCGATCCCGCAGCAGCGGTGCCTTGGAGAGGAAGCGCACCGGCCGCCGCGCCGCGGCGACCACCAGTGCGGGGTCGAGCAGCGCGTTGGGGTGGTTGGCCACCAGCAGCAGAGGGCCCTCCGGCGGCGCCGACCCTTCGATCTCGAGCCGGTAGAAGATCCGCGCTGCGGTGCGCGAGATCCACGAGAATGCGGGCAGCAGGTACATCGCGGCGATTCTGGCAGCCAGGCGGTCGCCATGGCTGCCGGCGTGACCCCTCACGCGGTCCGAGCACCGGCCCTGCGTTGGGTAGTCTCCGTCTGCCAGACCCACGATGAGACGCCGAGAGCGGCGACCGCGGCCCGTCGCGGCCCGCGCCCACGACCGGCGACGCCCGTACCAGGAGAGACCATGCTTCGCGCCACCGAGACCGCTTCGACCCGCTCCTGCCACCGCCCGAATCCGCCGTTCCGCCCCCGGGTCGACGGCCTGCTCGCCGTCTGCCTGCTGCTCGCCGCCGCGGCGCCGGCGTGGTGCGAGGACCATGGCGCCACGACCGGCGACGAGTTCGATCAGGGCTACTGGGTCGAGCAGATGCCCGACATCCTCAGCCAGCGCGAGCGACCGGCGGTGTTCAACCGCCTGCTCGGCGAGCGCCTCGACGAGCTGCTGCCCCAGCTGATGCGCGAGACCGGCATCGACATGTGGCTGGTGCTCAACCGCGAGTACGTCGAGGATCCGGTCTACTTCACCCTGGTGCCGCAGCCGAGCCATGCGGCGCGGCGCACCACCATGCTGGTGTTCCACGACAAGGGTGAGGGCGAAGGGGTCGAGCGACTGACCGTGAACCGCTACCCGTTCGGCTCGCTCTACGAGTCGGCCTGGTCGGGCGGCGACCTCGACGAGCAGTGGAAGGGCCTGGCGGAGGTCATTGCGGCGCGCGATCCGCAGGTGATCGGGGTCAACGTGTCGCGCGACTGGCCGGTGGCCGACGGGCTGACCCACGGCCTGCACGAGCGTCTGATGGAGGTGCTCTCGCCGGAGCTGCGCTCGCGGGTGCGCTCGGCGGAGGACCTGGTGGTGCGCTGGTTCGAGACCCGCTCGGCGAGTGAGCTCGAGATCTATCCCCAGATCGTCGCCATGGCGCGCAAGGTGATCCGCGAGGCCTTCTCCAACCAGGTGATCACGCCGGGCGCCACCACCGCCGACGAGGTCGCCTGGTACATCGCCGAGCGTTTCGCCGAGCTCGAGCTGCCGATCTGGTTCCAGCCCTCGGTCGACGTGCAGCGCGCCGGCCAGGAGTGCGACCTGCAGTCCCCGTTCTGCGGCGTCGAGGGCGACACCGTGATCCGCCGCGGCGATGTGATCCATACCGACGTCGGCGTCTGCTACCTCGGACTGTGCACCGACACCCAGGAGATGGGCTACATCCTGCAGCTCGGCGAGACCGAGGCGCCACGAGCGCTGCAGCAGGCGCTGGCGCAGGGCAACCGCTGGCAGGACATCCTCACCGGCAACTTCGAGACCGGGCGCACCGGCAACGAGATCCTGGCGCGGACCGGCGAGCAGTGCACCGACGAGGGACTGATCTGCAGCACCTACACCCACCCGATCGGCAACCACGGTCACGGCGTCGGCCCGACCATCGGCATGTGGGACAACCAGGGGCCGACGATCCCGCGCGGCGACTGGAAGCTCTACCCCGACACCGCCTTCTCGATCGAGGGCAACACCCGCACCCCGCTCGAGGCGTGGGGCGGTCAGTACGTGGTGATCAAGCTCGAGCAGGACGCGGTGTGGGACGGCGAGCGGGTCTGGTACATCGCCGGCCGTCAGACCGAGTGGCACCTCGTGCGCTGAGGGCTGCTACGGCTCGTCAGCAGCTGGTGACGCCGCCGTCGACGACGAAGGTCTGGCCGGTGGTCCAGGCGCCGGCGCGCGAAGCCAGGTAGACGGCGATGCCGGCCAGGTCCTCCGGCTCGCCGAGGCGGCGCAGCGGCGTCTCGGCCTCGCGCGCCTGGCGCAGCTGGTCGTTCTCCCACAGGGCGCGGGCGAAGTCGGTCTTCACCAGGCCGGGCGCGATGCCGTTGACCCGCACGTTGCTCGGTCCGAGCTCGGCGGCGAGGTTGCGCACCAGCTGCATGTCGGCCGCCTTGGAGATCGAATAGGCGCCGAGCACGGTCGAGCCGCGCAGTCCGCCGATCGACGAGACGATCTGGATCACCCCGTCGCGCCGCTCCTTCATCTCGGGCGCCACCCGCTGGGCCAGCCAGTGGTTGCTCTTGATGTTGACGTCCATCACCTTCTCGAACGCCGAGTCCGGGATGTCGAGGAAGGAGCCGTAGAAGGGGTTGACCGCGGCGTTGCACACCAGGATGTCGATCTGGCCGAGCTGCTCGTGGGTCTGGTCGATCAGCTGGTCGATCGCCTCGCGGTCGGAGATGTTGCAGGGGATCGAGACCGCCTTGCCGTGCGGCCGGCTGGCCGCGGCACCGCTTTCGTTGATGGCGTCGCGCACCGCCTCGCAGACGTCCTGCTTGCGGCTCGAGATGACGACGTTGGCGCCGTGCGCCGCCAGCGCCTCGGCGATCGCCTTGCCGATGCCCTTGGTCGAGCCGGTGATCACCGCGTTCCTGCCGCTGAGGTCGAAGAGGTCTTGCATGTCGGGAGAGGCTCCTGCGCGCGGCTGGCGCATCGGCGCCGCGTCGTGGTGGTGACGGTCGGTTCGAGATACGGATCGAGGAGGGCCGGCAGTATGCCACGCGCCCGGCGGCGGGTCGGCCCGAGTCCGTGGCGAGCGGTCAGCCGCGGCTCAGACCAGGAGCTGCGCCAGGCGCAGCAGCAGCCGCTCGTGCGCCGGCCGCCACTTGTCGAACAGCAGGCGTTGCGAGGCGCGACGGATGGCGCGCAGGTCGCGGCGACGGCCGGTCGAGGCGCCGCGCCGGTGCGCGCACTCGACCTCGGGGGTGTAGTGCAGCTCCCAGCCGGCGCGGCGCAGGGCGCAGCACAGGTCGACGTCCTCGTAGTAGAGGAAGAAGCGCTCGTCGAAGCCGCCGACCTCCTCGAATGCCGACCGGCGCAGCGCCAGGCAGGCGGCGGTCAGCCAGGGGACACCGTCGCGCTCGCTGCCCTGACGCGCCTCGCAGCGCTCGACGGCCCACGCCTCGCGTGCCTCCCAGGCGCGCCAGAAGCGGCGCCAGCGGACCTCGCCGAGCAGGCTCGGTGGCGCTCCCCAGGTCGGCTCGCTGCGGCCGTCGGGAGCGACGATGCGGCAGCCCACGGCGCCGCGACGGGGATCCTCCTGCAGCTTGGTATCGAGGCGGAGGAGGTCGGCCGGCGAGAGGCTCGCGTCGGGATTCAGCAGCAGGACGGTCTCGGCCTCGGTGGCGGCGACGCCGAGGTTGCAGCCGGCGCCGAAGCCGGGGTTGTCGGGCCGCCGCAGCACGCGGAGCCGGCGGTGGCCTTCTTCGCTCGCCGTCCACTGCAGCGCGTCGAGCAGCTCGCGGCTGGCGGGGTCGCGCGAGGCGTTGTCGACGACGACGATCTCGATCCCGTCAGGCGGACTCACATCCGGACCTCCGTCCGGACCTCCATCCGGTCGATCGCGCTCCTCGACACCTGCCGACGGGCCGGCCGGAGGGGCGAGGGCGCCGAGACTGTCGAGACAGTCGCGCAGTGCCGCCGGCGTCTCGTGGTGCACGATCACCACCGCGACCCGTGCCGCTCCGGCGCGATCTCGGCCGCTCACGCCAGGCACTCCCGCAGCGCCTTCAGCACCGCCTCGCCGCACGCCTTCCAGGTGTAGCGCTCGAGCAGCGCGTCGCGGCCCTGCAGCCCGCATGCGGGATCCTCGAGCACGGCAGCGATCGCCGCCGCGACGCTCTCCGGCTCGAGTCTCGAGACGGTGAGTGCGTGCCCCGACCACAGCTCCTGGCTGGCGCCGACCCCGAGCACCACCGCCGGAGTGCCGCTGGCGATCGCCTCGAGCACCGGCAGGCCGAAGCCCTCGTACTCGGACAGCGAGACGTAGACGTCGGCGAGGCGGTAGAGGTCGGCGAGGCGCGCGGCTTCGATCCAGGGCAGGTGCACCAGCGGACCGGCGAGGCCCGCCTCGAGGGCGAGGGCGTCGAGATTCAGTGGAGACGACCCCGCGTGCGCTCCGACGACGACGAGCTGGGCGCCGCCGGGGACCCTCGCCGCGGCGGCGATCAGCGTCGGCAGGTTGCGGCGCGCCAGCAGCGTGCCGACGTGCAGCACCGTCGGCAGGTCGTCGCGCAGCCCGAGCTCCCGGCGCAGCGCGACGAGGCGAGGCGTCGCGTCGTGGTCGTCGGGCCCGTCGGCGCCGGTGCCAGCGGCCGCGGCCGGATGCGCCAACCCGGGCCGCACCCCCAGCGGCACGACGACGATCTTCTCGCGCGGCACCCCGTAGAGCGCCTCGACCTCCGCGGCGGAGAAGTGCGAGATGGTCACGATACGCCGTGCCCGGCGCGCTGCGTCGCGGGCGAGCAGGCGCCGCCGCCACGACTCGCGCCAGCTCCAGGCCCGGGGGAAGCGCTCGAACGAGAGATCGTGCAGCGCCACCGCCGCGGGCACACGGAGTCGCGGCGGCAGTGCGTAGGCGGGCCCGAGGAAGACGTCCGGCGCCGCTTCGCGGACGAGGCCCGGCAGGCGGGTGCGCTGCCACAGGATCGGGTGCGCTGCCCTGCCGCTCGCCCGGCAGCGAACTCCGGCCAGGCGCCACGCTTCCGGGAGCGCCACCTCCTCGCGAGTGAGCAGCGAGAGACGCAGGCTGCCGGCGGCGACGCGGTCGCACCAGGCGTCGACGACGCCGCCGGTGAACGTCCCGACGCCTGTCGGCTGGTGCTCGGACTCCGAGAAGTCGATCGCGACGTGCATCGGGAGAAGGAGTGTGGTCGGGCTCGGTCGAGGCGGAGCGGCGCCGTGGACTTGGGGGCGATCGTCGACGTGCTTCGTTGGTCGAGTATCCGCGTCCGGCGGCGCTGCGCCGCCGAGGCGGCGAGCGGTGCGCAACAAGTCGCGCATCGAGAGCGTCCTCGCGTCGACTGATCGCGTCCACGTCCCGCCGCTGGAGTGGCACCTCCCCAGCGGCCGATTCTCCCAGATCGTCCGTCCGGTCGCCCTGGTCGTTTTTCGCCCGTGGGTCCCCATGGCTCGGCTCGAGGCAGTCGCGCCGATGGCTGCCATGGTTGCAGGCGCCGCCCCGGCAGCGCACGATGCCGCTGAACACTCCAGTCGCACGGTCACTTTCCACCGCCACCCGCCAAGGAGCTATGCCCCAGAGATGGCCCGCACGAACCGACCCCTCCCCACATCTCTCGAGAACCCCGCATCCGCAGCGCCGTCGACCTCTCCCGCAGCACCGAAGGCGGGCACGGGTCGCGAGGGGCTGCTCTCGGGCGCCGTCGTCGCCTCCCTGTGCGCCTCGCTGTTCACTGTCTTCCCTCCGCTGGCCGCCATGGGGCAGCAACCTGCCATGCAGGCAGGCGGATCGGGCGCCAGCGCCGACGCCGCCGACGGCGGCGGCTTCGCCGGCCTGCGGTGGCGCAACATCGGTCCTTTCCGGGGCGGTCGCTCGAACGCCTCGACGGGCGTGATCGGTCAGCCCCACACCTTCTACTTCGGCGGGGTCGGCTCGGGGGTGTGGAAGACGACCGACAGCGGTGAGACGTGGACCAACGTCTCGGACGACACCTTCCAGACCGCCTCCGTCGGCGCCATCGAGGTGGCGGCGTCGGATCCGAACGTGGTCTACGTCGGCATGGGCGAGCACGCGGTGCGCGGCGTGATGACCTCCCACGGCGACGGCGTCTACCGATCGCTCGACGCCGGCCGCAGCTGGCAGAAGCTGGGCCTCGAGCCGACGCGACACATCTCGGCGATCCGGGTTCACCCGCGCGATCCGCAGCTGGTCTACGTCGCCGCGCAGGGCGCCGCCCACGGCCGCAATCCAGAACGCGGCATCTACCGCTCGCGCGACGGCGGCGAGAGCTGGGAGCAGGTGCTCTTCGTCAGCGAATCGGCAGGCGCCGCGGCGCTGTCGATGGATCCGAGCAACCCCCGCACCCTCTACGCCGCCTTCTGGGACCACGTCCGCCTGCCCTGGCAGGTGCGCAGCGGCGGTCCCGGCTCGGGGATCTGGAAGAGCGTCGACGGCGGCGACAGCTGGCGCCGGTTGGGCGAAACGGTGGAGAAGGGGCTGCCGGCGCTCAAGGGCAAGATCGGCGTCGCGGCGGCGTCGCCGAGCCGCGTCTACGCGCTGGTCGAGGCGGATCCCGGCGGCGGCCTCTACCGCTCCGACGATGGCGGCGAGACCTGGCGGCTGGTCAACGACGACTGGGGCCTGCGGGCGCGCGCCTGGTACTACATCAAGGTGTACGCCGACCCCAGCGACGAGAACGTGGTGTGGATCACCAACGCCCGCATGTACCGATCGCTCGACGGCGGCGGCAGCTTCGAGGCGGTGGCGACGCCGCACGGCGACAACCACCACCTGTGGATCGACCCCGACGACTCGAGCCGCCTGATCAACTCGAACGACGGCGGTGCCAACGTCTCCCACGACGGCGGACGCTCGTGGTCGACCCAGCAGAACCAGCCCACAGCCCAGTTCTACCGCGTCAACGTCGACGACCAGTTTCCCTACCACGTCTACGGTGGGCAGCAGGACAACAGCGCCATCGGCATCGTCAACCGCTCGCCGGGAGGCGTCTCCTGGAGCGACTTCTACTCGGTGGCCGGCTGTGAGAGCGCCTGGGCCGCCTTCGATCCCGAGGATCCACGCTACGTCTACGGAGGCTGCTACATGGGCATCCTCGAAGAGTGGGACCGGGTCACCGGCAGCTCGCGCGACGCCATGGCCTACCCGGTGATGCCGGCGGCGCTGCCCTCGCGTGAGCTCAGGTACCGCTTCAACTGGAGCGCGCCGGTGATCACCTCTCCGTTCGACCGCTCGGTGATCTACCACGCCGCCAACGTCGTGCTGAAGAGCACCGACCGCGCCGTGACCTGGAACGAGATCTCGCCCGATCTGACCCGCGACGACGACGAGAAGCAGGGGCCGGGTGGCGGGCCGATCACCAACGAAGGCGCCGGCGGCGAGATCTACGGCACCCTCTACACGATGGCGGCTTCGACCCTGGCCGAGGGACAGCTCTGGGTCGGCAGCGACGACGGCCGGGTGCACCTGACCCGCGACGACGGCGCCACCTGGGTCGACGTGACTCCGCCGGGGATCGGCGAGGCGCTGATCAACGCCGTCGAGGCGTCGCCGCACGACCCCGCCCGCGCCTATGTGGCGGTGACCCGCTACAAGTTCAACGACTTCCGCCCGATGGCGCTGCGCACCGACGACTTCGGCGCCAGCTGGACGTCGATCGCCGGCGGTCTGCGCTCGGACTCGTGGGTGCGGGTGGTGCGCGAGGACCCGGTGCGGCCGGGCCTGCTCTACCTCGGCAGCGAGCACGGGGTGCAGGTCTCGTTCGACGACGGCGGCTCGTGGCGGCCGTTGATGAACGGCTTTCCCGTGGCGGCGATCACCGACCTGATCGTGCAGCGGCGCGACAACGACCTGGTCGCCGCCACCGCCGGCCGCTCGTTCTGGATCCTCGACGACCTCTCGCCGCTGCAGCAGCACGTGCCGGGTGGTGGCGGAGACCGCCGATCCTCCGACGAGCAGGTGATCCGCCTGGTCGACCCCGAGCCCGGAGTGCGTACCCCGAGCGGCGGCTTCCGCCTGCCTGCCGACCGGGTCGGTGCCAATCCGCCGGGACCTGTGACTTTCGACTTCTTCCTGCCCGAGCTCGCCGACGAGGCCGAAGTGGCGCTCGAGGTGCGCTCGGGCGGCGGCGAGGTGGTGCGTCGCTTCGTCGGCAAAGTGGATCGCGGTGGACGGGCGCGGCCTCCGGCCGCCGCCGCCGACGAGACCACTGGCGAGGCGAGCGAGGTCGCTGCCGCCTCGACGGGCGAGCTGGCAGACGACGTCTCGCCGCAGCGAGACGAGGAGAAGGAGCCGATGGAGCAGGCGCTCGAGGCGCAGTCTGGCGAGTTCGTCCGTCGCGCTGGCCACCATCGGGTGGCCTGGGACCTGCGCCACCGGCCGTTGCTCGGCGTGCCCGGCCTCTACGTCTTCGGCTCGCTGCAGGGCCGTCCGGTGGTGCCCGACGCCTACGACGTGGTGCTGACCGTCGACGCGGACGGCGAAGGGCCGGAGGAGCCGAGCGAGCACCGCACCACGATCGATGTGCTTGCCGATCCGCGGCTCGACGCCACGGCAGAGGGATACGCCGAGCAGGACGCGCTGGCCCGCCGCGTCGCCGAGACCACCGAGGCAGCGCATCGCGCCGTGCTCGAGCTGCGCGAGGTGCGTAAGCAGGTCGAACGGTGGGGTCGCGTCTTCGCCGATTCGCCGGTGCGGGCAGACGGCTCCGAAGCCTCATCCGGCGAGCAGGAAGGCAACTCGTCGCTCGCCGAACGGGCGCGGGCACTGAGCGAGGCCTTGACGGCGATCGAAGACCGGCTGATCCAGAAGCGTGTCGTCGACGGGCAGACGGTGATCAACTTCCCGATGCGCCTGAACCAGTTCCTCATCTACCTGCATGCCGCGGTGGCCGACGCGCCGGGCATCGTCAACGCCGGATCCCGCCAGCGCTACGCCGATCTCTCGGCGCAGTGGGAAGCGGTGCTTGCCGATCTGGAGGCCATCTACTCGGGACCTGTCCGGGAGTTCAACGACGCGGTGAGGGAGGCCCAGCCGGCTCCCGTCCGCCTGCCCCCACCAGCCGGCCGCTGAATCGAGGGTCAGCTCCGGAGCGGCGATCTCGTGCAAGAGTCGGCGCATGCCGCAGAACGTCGCCGCCTGTCCGTCCTGTGGCGCCCGCAACCGTCTGCGCGGCGCCGAGGAGACGCACGGCTCGCCGCCGCGGTGCGGCCGCTGCGGCGCGCCGCTGCCGTGGCTGGTCGCCGCCGACGACGGCAGCTTCGCCGCCGAGAGCGTCGGCCCGCTGCCGGTCCTGGTCGACTTCTGGGCCTCTTGGTGCGGCCCCTGCCGGGCCGTGGCGCCGGTGCTCGACGAGCTCTCGCGCGAGCTGGCGGGCCGGCTCAAGGTGGTGAAAGTCGACGTCGACGCGAGCCCGGGGCTGGCAGCGCGCTTCGCGGCGCGCAGCATCCCGACCCTGGTGCTGCTGCGGGGCGGCGTCGAGGTCGAGCGCTGGGTCGGAGCCCTGCCCAAGGAACAGCTGCGCCGCGCTCTGGCGCCGCACCTGTGAAGCGGCCACGACGGGAAGCGGACCGGTGGTGAAGCGCAGCAGCGACGAGGCCGCACGAGGCGGGCGTCTGCGTTCGCTGCGCCGTACCCTGACCCGAGTCGCCGCCCAGGCCGAACGGGACCGCATCGGCCTGGTCTCCGGAGGCCTGGCCTTTTACGGCCTGCTGGCGGTCTTCCCGCTGCTCACCGCCCTGGTGGCGCTCTACGGCCTGATCGCCGATCCGGTCGAGATCCGGCAGCAGATCGCTCCTTTCGAGCGCATGCTGCCGCGTGAGGGCTTCGAGATCCTCGCCGGCCAGCTCGAGCAGCTCGCGGCATCCGACAACAGGAGCCTCGGCTTCGGCCTGCTGAGCAGTCTGGTGCTGCTGACTTGGAGCGCCTCGGCCGGGGTGCAGAGCCTGATCTACGCCATCCACCTCGCCTTCGGCGAGCACGTTTCGCGCTCTTACCTGAGACTGCGCTTCCTCTCCATGGCGCTGACCGTGGCGATGCTGCTGATCCTGGTCGTCGGCGTCGCCGGTCTGGCCCTGATGCCGCACTTCCTCGGTCGCTACAGCTCGCTGCTGCTCGAGATCCTGCGCTGGCCGCTGATGGCCTTCGCCGGCCTGGCGTCGATCTCCTTCTTCTACCGCTTCCGGCAGAGTCGGCGCGGCAAGCGCTGGCGCCTCTTCACCCCCGGTTCCATCGTCGCCGTGACGTTGTGGCTGATCGCGTCGCTCTTCTTCTCCTGGTGGGTCGGCCGCTTTGGATACCACAGCCGCAGTTACGGCACGCTGAGCTCGGTGGTGCTGCTGCTGCTCTGGCTCTACCTGGGAGCGTTCTCGATCCTGCTCGGCGCCGAGGTGAACGCCGAGCTGGAGCGCGAGCGTCGGCGCGCCGGCCTCGAGCGCGACGCCCCCGGCAGGAGCGCGGCGGGCAGCGAGGAATCTTAGAAAGAGCGGTTTGCGAGCCCCAGTGTCCCGCGAGTCCCAGGCGGCTGAAAGCGTCTGAAAGCAGTTTGTGCAGCGAACCGCCTGGTGCGCTGAACATGCGGGCGGGCCTTCTCGTTGCTGGAGGGACCCCGGCCGAGGGAGACTCGGTGTCCGGGAAGCCATGGAGGATGCCGACGCTCCGGCGAGCCCGGTGTCCCCATCGGCCCGCCGCCTGAGCAGAGCACCCGACCTTGCGCGTCCGACTGAACAACGAGCGACTCGCCGCCGAGCTGGCGAAGAGCCCACAGACCCTCAACCGCTGGGCGCAGCGCATGGGTCTGAGCAGCGGTCATCTGTCGCTGCTGGTCAACGGCCACCGGCCGTACCCGACCGCAAGGACGAGGCAACGCATCCTCGACACCCTCGATCTGGAGTTCGAGGACCTGTTCGAGATCGAGCTCGACGACGGCGGCCAGGCCGTGCCCCCAGGCGGGGCGACGACCGGCACAGACTCTCCCTCGGCGCATCCGTCACCGAGCGCACCCCACGCCGGCCTGCGCCGCTTCAGTGAGAGGGGAGCGACGCAGCCGCGACGGCGCGGCTGGCGCTCCCGCCTCGGCGGCGGCTCGCGCGGTGCGCGCCGTGGAGGGTCCGCCGGGACCTCCGGAGAGGAGCTCCCACCGATGCCCCGTCCGTTCGATTCGCTGCTCGACTGGTGGACCGACCTACGCTGGGCCGCCCGTCGCCTCGCCCGCCGGCCCGGCTTCGCGCTCACCGCCGCGACCACCCTCGCCGTGGGCATTGGAGCCAACGTCGCCCTCTTCGGCGTGGTCAACTCGATCCTGCTGAAGCCCTATCCCTATCCCGAGCCCGAGCGGCTCTTCGTCATCGGCTGCCACCCCGAGGATCGGGCCTCGATGGGGTCGTGCTCCTGGCCCGACGTGCGCGATCTGCGCGAGATGTTGTCCGGTGTCGTCGACCTCTCGCCTTGGGACTGGGAGCCGGCGTCGCTCGCCGGCGGCGCCAGACCCGAACGCATCGGGACGGCGATGGTCACCGCCAACTACGGCCGCATCCTCGGCACGCCGCTGCTGCGTGGGCGCTTCTTCGACGAGGAGGAGCACCGCCGCGGCGCCCGCGTCGCGGTGGTGACCGAAAAGTTGTGGAAGGAGAGCTTCGGCGCCGACCCGGCGATCGTCGGTCGCACCGTCCTGCTCGACGGCATCGAGACCGAGATCGTCGGCGTGGCGCCGCACGCGATGCGCTCGATCGACGGAGTGCAGATGTACGTGCCGATGCGCGCTTCCGACGACCCGGAGGCGCGCGGCTCGCACTGGCTCGGCGTCACCGCGCGGATCGCGCCGGACGTCGAGCCGATGGAGGCGCAGGCGGCCCTGACCCGGGCGATGGGGCAGCTGGCGGAGACCCATCCGCGCACCAACGAAGGCAAGACGGCGACTCTGGTCGCGCTGCGAGAGGCGAGGACCGCCGAGGTGCGTCCGATCCTCGTCACTCTGCTCGGCGTGGTCTTCGTGGTGCTGCTGATCGCCTGCGCCAACGTCGCCAATCTGTTGCTGTCGCAGGCCAGCTCGCGGCGCGAGGAGATCGGCCTGCGCAGTGCTCTCGGCGCCGATCGGGGGCGCCTGGTGCGTCAGCTGCTCTGCGAGTGCCTGGTGCTCGGCGTTCTCGGCCTGGCAGGAGGCCTGGCGCTGGGACTGTGGGGGTCGCGCGCCGCACTACGCCTGATCCCGGCGGAGGAGGTGCCGAGCTGGATCGATCCTGGTGCCGATCTGCGTGTGTTCGTCTACGCCGCTGCGGTCGCGCTGGCCACGGCGCTGGTCGCCGGGATCTACCCGGCGCTGCGGCAGACCGCGGCACTCGATGCCGCGGTTCGCTCCGGCGGCGCCTCGATGCGCACTGGTCGCGCTTCGCGTGGGTTCGTCGTCGCCGAGGTGGCGCTGTCGGTGGTGCTGCTCTGCGCCGCCGGCTGGATGGTGCGCAGCCTGCTGCACCTCGCCTCCAGTGATCCGGGCTTCGACAGCGAGAGTGCCGTGGTGGTGGGCCTGGATCTGCTGGCGCTGCGCGGCGAGGAGCCGCTGGTGCGGCGAACGCGTTTCCTCGAGTACTACGACGCCTTCTCGGCACTGCCGGGCGTCGAGGCGGTCGGAGTGATCGATCGCATGCCGCTCGGCAGCGGTCGCAACCGCTCGGGGATCACCCCCGAGACCCCGGTTGCGTCGGAGTTCGACCCGATGGTGCTGGTGTCGAACGTCAGCCCCGGCTACTTCGCGGCGATGGGCATCCCGATGCTGAGCGGCGCCGACTTCGACCTGGTGCAGGCGCGCCTCGAGGCTCTGCGGCCTCCGGCAGGCGGTGGCGAGGACGACCCGTCCGGCGGTGACGGCGCTGATGCCGCCGAAGAGGTCCTGCCGCTGATCGTCTCGCGTTCACTGGCCGAGAGCGTCTGGCCGGAGGGCGAGGCGCTGGGTCAACGGGTGAAGTTCGCGCGACCCGACGACGAGGCGCCCTGGTGGACCGTCGTCGGAGTCGTCGCGGACGTGGCACACGACTCGCTGGCCCCGACCTCGCGGCGTGCGGTCTACATGAGCCAGGGAGCGATCGGCATGGTGCGCGCCAGCTGGGTGGTGCGCGCCGACCTGTCGGCGCCGGTGCTGCTCGAGGAGCTGCAGCGCACAGTACGAGAGATCGACCCGACCCAGCCGCTGTGGGGAGTGCGCACCCTCGAAGAGCACGTGCAGCGTTCGGTGTGGCAGGAGCGCTTCGTGTCGACACTCTTCGTCGCCTTCGCGGTCGTCGCCTCGCTGCTGGCCGCCTTCGGCCTCTACAGCGTGATCTCGTACGCCATGGCCCAACGCCGCTACGAGATGGGAGTACGCATGGCGCTCGGCGCCACCGGCCGCAACGTCGCTCGTCTGGTGATCGGCCAGGGTCTGCGCCTGGTGGCGGTGGGTGCCCTGCTCGGCCTGGCGCTCGCCGCGGCGGCGGGGCGGATGCTCGCCGGCGTCCTGCAGGGGGTGCGCCCCGGCGACCCGGTGGTGGTTGCCTGGGTGCTCGCCCTGCTGCTAGCGGTGGCCGCGTCGGCGGTGGCACTGCCGGCGCGGCGCGCGGCGCGGGTCGATCCGGTGGAGTCGCTACGCAGCGAGTGAGGCGCGCGCGGTCCGGCCGAATGCCAGAGGGGCGGAGGCGCCGGTGGGCGGCGCCTCCTCGGCTGGTGCTCGACCGCAGGTCAGAGCGTGAAGGGCGCCGTCGCCATCACGTTGTCCCACCAGACCGCCAGAGCGCCGCCCTCGGCGCTGCCGTTGATGAAGCCGAAGGTGAGCTGGTCGACCGAAAGGTCGATGTTCATCACCTGCATCGGCACCTTCACCACGTCCTTCTCGGCGGTGTAGCCGTAGGCTCCCCAGAGGTTCTCCTTGTCGTCGCGGCTGAACTGCTGCTGGGCGCCCCAGTTGGAGAGGATCAGGTTCCACTCGGTCGGGCTGGCGAGCTCGATGAACAGCGAGTACTCGCCGGCGGGAAGGGTCTGGTCGCCGAACTTCAGCGCCACCTCGGTGGCGAAGCGGGTGCTCTGATTCGCTCCGGCGCGCCAGACCGGGGCGCCGGCGTTGACCTTCTTGCCGTACTCCTCGCCGCTGCCGAAGACGCCGCCGCGGCCGCGCAGGATCGGCCGCCCGTAGTCGACCGTGACCCAGTGCTCGAAGGCCGGTCCAACCTGCGTCGCGGCCTGGCCGCGAGGGCTCTTGGGACGCTCGCTCTGGGCGGTCGCCGTGCTGGCGAGGGCGCCGACGGCGAGCAGGACGAGGGCGAGAACGAACAGCGGTCTCTTCAATGACTTCATTTCATCATTCTCCTGGAGTTGGATCGGGAAGGGTCTGCATCCGGGGGCTCGGAGTGATGCCCGCCACGGCCTAGGGGCCGGTGGTGTGCAGGCAGAGGGATTCTGTGCCAGATACGCGGGATCCGCACCGCTGGTTCAGATCGCGGCTCAGGGTGGGACGGGACAGCGCCGCGCACAGTCGGGGGACGACTCGGGCCGCGCGCCAGGCGTGCTCGTCCCCGCTGCCGGGGTCCGGCCCCGCGGCGTCAGCTCTGCAGGCGGTCGAACCAGTAGGCCGATCGCGAGCCGCTGCGCAGCTCGCTGGCCTCGACCGCGAAGACGCGGCGGATGTTCCCGGCGTCGAGGACCTGCACGGGCGTCCCGTCGTCGACCAGTCGCCCCTCCTGCAGCAGCACGACGCGATCGGCGAAGCGCCGCGCCGCCATCAGGTCGTGCAGGGTCAGCACCACCAGACGTCCCTCGTCGGCGAGGGCGCGGCACACCTCGAGCACCTCGAGACCGTGCGCCAGGTCGAGGTTCGAGGTCGGTTCGTCGAGCAGCAGGACGTGCGCCTCGCTGGCCAGGCAGCGGGCCAGCTGGACCCGCTGCAGCTCTCCACCCGAAAGCGTGTGGGCGATGCGGTGCTGGAGCGGAACCAGCTCGAGCCGCTCCAGCGCCGCCTCGACCTGGCGGCGATCGGCGAGCGAAGGCGCCGCGAAGCGCCCGTGGTGGGGATACCGCGCCATCGCCACGAGCTCGCGCACGGTGAAGTCGAAGGTCGACTGGTAGCTCTGCGGCACGTAGGCGACGCGCCGCGCCAGTCGCCGCAGGCTGCTGCCTCGGGAGCGGTCCAGGGGCTCTCCGTCGAGCAGCACCCGGCCGCTCGTCGGCGCGACCAGTCCCGCCGCCAGGCGCAGCGTCGTCGTCTTGCCACTGCCGTTGGGGCCGAGCAGGACCACCAGCGAGCCGGCCCGCAGATCGAGGTCGAGATCGCGGACCAGCACCGGTGCGTGCGCTGCCTCGCCGAGCGCCAGGGTGACGTTCTCGAGCACCAGGCTCGCGTCGACCCGGGCGGGCGCCGTGCGAGGGCTCGACGACTCGGGCTCAGAGGGTCTCGACACGGCCACGCTCGCGGATCAGCAGGAAGACGAAGAAGGGAGCGCCGACGAAGGCGGTGACGATGCCGAGCTGCAGCTCCCCCGGCGACACGGCGGTGCGGGCGATGAGGTCGCTGAGCAGCACGAAGGCGGCGCCGGCGACGGCGGAGAGCAGGACCAGTGCGCGGTGGGACGGGCCGATCGCGAGTCGCACCACGTGAGGCACCACCAGGCCGACGAAGCCGACGACGCCGCTCACCGCGACCGCCGAGCCGACCAGCAGGGCGGTGGCGAGGAGCAGCACGTTCTTCAGTCGCTCGCCGTCGACGCCGAGCGAGCGGGCGAGATCCTCGCCCTGGAGCATCAGGTCGAGATCGCGCGCATGGGCGATGGCGAGAGCGATGCCGGCGGCGCAGCCGGGCAGGGCGATCGCCACGTGACTCCAGTCGCGGTCGGCGATGCCGCCCATGAGCCAGAAGTTGATCCGCCTGGCCACCTCGTGGTCGATCCAGGCGCGGGCGATCACGAACGAGTTCAGGGCCGACAGGAAGGCGTTGAGGGCCACTCCGGCGAGCAGCAGGTCGGTGATCGAGGTGCGTCCACGGTGGCGGGCGATGCGCGCCACCACGACCAGGGAGGCGAAGGCGCCGGCGATGGCGCCGAGCGGCACCAGGTAGCTCGACCGCAGGCCGAGGCCGAAGGAGAGGGCGAGCACCGCGCCCAGGGCGCCGCCGGCCGAGGTGCCGACGACGCCGGGAGCGGCCAGGGCGTTGCGGAAGAGGCCCTGCAGCAGCACCCCGGCGACGGCGAGAGCGGCGCCGACGAGCAGTCCGACCAGGCACCGTGGCAGCCGCAGCTGGAGCACGATGCTGCGGGCCATCTCGGGCTCGAGCGAGCCGCCGGCGGTTTCGATCTCGGCCTCTGCGGCGCCACCGAACAGGATCGACGCCACGGTGGCGGGAGGGATCTCGGCGGCGCCGAGCAGCAGGGAGGCGAGAGCGGCGGCCACCGTCGTGGCGATGCAGAGCGCGGTGACCAGGAGAAGGCGTCGGGCGCGTGGTGAGGTGGCCGGCGTGGAGGGGCTCAAGGGGTCGACTCGCTGGCCGTCTCGGTCTTCCCGGGCGCCGGGTCGGACCGCTCGGCGTCGTCGGCCCCGTGCGTGGCCGACAGCCGGTCGAGAGCCGCCGCGACCCGCTCGACCAGGTCGACGTAGCGGTGCGAGACGGTGCCGAAGAGGGCGCCGGAGATCACCACCACACGACCCGGCTCGCCGAGACGGGTGCGCCGCACCGCCGGCTGGCTCAGGAAGCGCTCGCGCTCCGCTTCCTCGCGGCCGGTCTCGGAGCTCAGGAAGACGATCTCCGGATCCCACACGATCAACCGCTCGAGATCGATCGCCGCCCAGCCCTCGAGGCCCGCCTCGGCCGCGACGTTGCGGGCGCCACAGATCCGCAGCACCTCGTCGAAGGTGGAGCCGGCGGCCTGGGCGTTGCCGTAGGTGTAGGCGAGGGCGCGGACCGCGGGGGCTCGGGCGCGACGACTGCGCACAGCTTCGAGGCGGCCGTTGGCGCTCCGGAGAAGCTCCTCGGCGGCGGTCTCGGCGCCGACTGCCGCCGCGATGGCACCGATGTTGTCCTCGATGTCACCCCAGCCGTCGAACGCCCTCAGCTGCAGCACCGGGACACCGACGGCGCGCAGCCGACGGGTGAGCTCGGGGGCGGAGTACACCGCGGTGATCACCAGATCAGGCTTCAGGGCGAGGATCTCCTCGGCGCTGCCGCCGACGAAGCGGCCGACCCGCGAGGCCTTGGCGAGGTCGATCGAGGTGCCGGCGCTCGCCGAGTAGGTCGACAGACCGGCGATGCGCTCGGCGGGGAGGAGCTCGAGCAGCACCTCGTCGCTGGCCACCGTCTGCGAGACGATGCGCTGCGGCCGGCGCGGCAGCACCAGCAGCTCGCGTCCGCCCGCCGCGTCGTGGCGGGCCAGGGTGCGCCAGACGTCGCCACCCGCGGATTCGACGATCCGCCAGGCGTGCTGGGCGGCTGGAGCTGTCGCGACGACCCGTGACTCGTCGCCGCCGTCCTCGGCCTTCCTCTCCCCGACACCTGCCTCGCTCGCGCTGCCCCCACGCTGGGCCGGCCGGCAGCCGCCGGGGGCCAGCGCCGCGATGAACGCCACCAGCAGGGCCAGGTGGACTCGACGCAGGTCTCGCCGGCGGCAGGCCAGGGTCGATCCGGATCGAGGTCTCTCCCTTCGTCCGCGGGTGGGCGTCGCCGCAAGGGGAGGCACGCCGGCTCGGTCGACGCAGGTCTCGACGGCGGGCCGCTCAGCGTTGCGGCAGAGATCGGATCCGGTCACGACGGCGTTCCCTCCCTCGGGGAATCACACCCGACACCTCCGGATCGGTCTCCTGGCTCTCGGCTTCGATCTACTGACCGCCGACCTTCCCGCCGCCTTCGAAGGGCTCGCGCGGGGTGCGGCGCGAGCGGCGACAGTGGCTGCCGGCCCAGAGGCCAAGGGTCTCGGGGTCTGCCCCGTGTCTCGGGGTTTGCCCCTTCGGGCCGGCGGAGCGGCTTTCGTACCGATCACAGTCGCGGGGCGGCGGGAGCTTCACACTCCACTTCCCGGCATCCGGTGGCACTCAGCACAGGCGCCGACGGAGAACCGCGACGCCCCTGACACTCTATCGCCCTTCACCCGTTGCGCTGCGAGCCGGCAACCGGTCGTGGTGCAGGGTCACGCACGGTCGGGCTGCGCGCAGGCACTCAGCTGTCGGCCTTCTCCTCGTCCACCGCCCAGCCGGTCCATCCGGGACCGCGCACCACCCGTCCCGGCGTCGCGCCGGTGAGCTCGCCGCCCTGCAGCACGGCGGTGCCGTTGACCCAGACGTGGCGCACTCCGGTGGCCAGCTGGTGCGGCTCGGCGAAGGTGGCGTGGTCCTGGATCTGCGCCGGATCGAAGGCGACGAGGTCGGCGTACCAGCCCTCGCGGATGCGGCCGCGTTCGCGCACTCCGAGGTTCTCGGCCGGCCACGAGGTGAGGCGACGGATCGCCTCTTCCAGCGGCACCAGTCCTTCGTCGCGCACGTAGCGGCCGAGCAGGCGGGCGAAGTTGCCGTAGGCGCGGGGATGGGTGGAGGAGCGCAGGAAGACGCCCTCCGGCACCATCGAGCCGGCGTCGGAGCCGAACGACATCCACGGCAGCTGCACCTGCCGCCGCACGTTGTCCTCGCTCATCATGAAGTACACCGACTCGACCCGCGACTCGTCCTCCAGCACCAGGTCGATCGCGGTCGCCTCGGGGGTGGTGCCGCGCTCGGCGGCGACCTCGGCCAGGGTCTTGCCGATGTGGCCGCGCAGCGCCTCGTCGCGGAAGCCGATCAGGAGGATGTTCTCGGGGCTGCCGACCTCGAGGAACATGTTCTCCCAGGCGTCGGTGGGGGTGAGCATCTCGGCCTCGACGCGGGCGCGGATCGCGGGATCGCGCAGGCGCTCGGTCCACTGCTCGAAGCCGCCCTCCTGGACCCACGGCGGCATCGTCGCGTTGAGGCCGGTGGCGCCGGCGACGTAGGTGTACATGTCGGCGGTGATGTCGAGACCCTCGGCGCGCGCCTCTTCGACCCGCGCGATCACCTGGTCGAGCTTGTCCCAGTTCGATCGGCCGGCGGCCTTGAGGTGGTAGATCTCGGCCCAGACGCCGGCCTCGCGCGCGATGCGGATCAGCTCGTCGACCGACTCCACGAGTCGCGCGCCCTCGCTGCGCATGTGGGAGATGTAGCCCCCGCCGTGTTCACCGGCCACCCGGGCGAGCTCGATCAGCTCCTCGGTCTCGGCGTAGAAGGCCGGCGCGTAGATGAGCGACGAGCCCACCCCCATCGCTCCCTCGCGCATCGCCTCGGCGACGAGCTGCCGCATGCGTTCGAGCTCGTCGGCGTCCGGCGCCCGGTCCTCGTACCCGAGCTCGTGGATGCGCACCGTCGTGGCGCCGACGAACGAGGCGACGTTGGGCGCCACGCCGCGCTCCTCGAGGTGCTCCAGGTACTCGCCGAGGGTGTTCCATGGGATCTCGTAACCGGGGTCGCCGAGGTCGTCGCGCAGGTCACGGGTCAGCGATTCGCGCAGTGCCGGGGCCAGCGGTCCCATCGAGATCCCCTCGCCGAAGACCTCGAGCGTGACGCCCTGGTGCACGTCGCTTCCCGAGCGCGGGTCGACCAGCAGCGAGCTCGTCGCCCAGCTCAGCATGTTGACGAACCCCGGCGCCAGGGCGAGGCCCGAGAGGTCGAGGTGCTCTCTGGCGCTGCGCTCGTCGAGCTCGCCGACCGCGGCGATCCGGTCGCCGAGCAGAGCGACGTCGACGCGGCGTGGCGGCTCGCCGCTGCCGTCGTAGACCAGGGCGCCGTGGAGGAGCAGGTCGAACTCCGGCTCGCTGCTGCAGCCGGCGAGGAGGATCGAGGCGAGCAGCAGAGCCAGCGGGGCGGGTACGCGGTGTGTGGCCGAGCCGCTGGCGGCGTCTTCGCGCCGGGTGCGATCGCTTGTCATGGGAGCTCCTGCGGGAGAAGGGAATCCGCCGGCACACGGGCGCCCGGCAGAGAGGAGGAGGCCGCATCGGTGGCAGCCGTGCATCAGCGCCCCGATCCGTGCGGAAGCGCCGCGCGGCGACCCGGGGCGAGCGTTCGTCGCGGGTCTCGAGGCCAGCATAGCCAAAGGTCCCGGCAGCCACTGCCGGAGCAGGTCGACGAGCGTGCCGTTGCCTTCCCCGCGGCTGCTACGCTGCGACGGTCCTCGACCCGCCGTCGGTCGTCCGGCCGGGCCGGAGAGCCTGGTGTCGCGGTGCGGCCCTGCCAGCCGCGGGACCCTGCGGGACCGACTTCAGGGCTGCCATGCGAGAGATCAGGGAGAGCGCCGACGGGAGGTCGAACGAGGCGCCTCTCGGAGGCGCGGAGCGGCGCCTCTTCACCTCGATGGCCAGCGCCCAGTTCCGCTGGCTCTTCGTCAGCAACACGATCTTCTTCCTGGCCATGGGCGGCCAGCAGGTGTTGCGCTCGTGGCTGGTGTTCGACCTCACCGGCAGCGAGCTGGCGCTCGGCCTGATCAGCGCCGTGGTGGCGGTGCCGATGCTGGTCATCTCGCCGCTCGGCGGGGCCGCCGCCGACCGCTTCGACCGCCGCGCCCTGATCGCGGCCGGTCAGGCGGCGGTGGTGCTGAGCGAGGTCGCGATCCTGGTCCTCCTCTACACCGGAGCGCTGCACTTCTGGCACCTGCTGGTTCTCGCCGGGATCATGGGCTCGGTGTTCCCGTTCATCATGCCGGCGCGGCAGGCGATCGTCGCCGACGTGGTGGGCCGCAGGCGCCTGACCAACGCCATGGCTCTCAACATGGCGGCGGTGAACACCACCCGCATCCTCGGCCCCGCAGCCGCCGGCTTCCTGATCGGGGCGATCGGCGTCGGTCCCAGCTACGGCATCAACGCGGGGCTCTATCTCGCTGCCCTCGCGGCGCTGCTGGTCGGGGTGCGTTCCTCGCGTGCGGCGGCGCAGAGCACACTGGGTGTGTGGGCGCGCGTCGCCGAGGGTTTCCGCTACGTCGTGCGAGAGCGCCTCGTCGGGCTGCTCCTGGTCTTCGGCCTGCTGCCGATGTTCCTGGTGATGCCCTTCCAGAGCCTGCTGGTGGTGTTCGCCGAGGACATCTGGGAGAAGGGACCGCAGGGCCTCGGCATCCTCAGTGCCGCGTCGGGTCTCGGTGGTGTCGTGGGAGCGATCTACGTCGCCTGGCTGGGCAACTCCGGCGGTCGCCTGCGCACCATGCTGAGCAGCTCGGTCGCCTGCGGCCTGCTGCTCTTCGCCTTCGCACTCAGCCCCAGTTTCCTGCTCGCGGTGCCGCTGGTCTTCGCCGCCAGCGTCGCGGTGAACGTCTACAGCGCCCTGAACAACACCGCCATCCAGGTGCTCATCCCGGACGAGGTGCGCGGCAGGGTGTCGAGCTTCCTGATGATGTCCTTCTCGCTGCCGCTACTCGGTGTGCTGCCGATCAGTGCGGTGGCCGAGTCGGTCGGCGCGCCGGCCGCGGTCGCCGGCGCCTCGGTGCTGGCGGCTCTGGCGAGCGTTTCGTTCTACGCTTCGAGTCCCACCCTCCGTTCCCTGGATCGGCAGCTCGAGCGTTGCGCCGCGGCAGCCGAGGCGACTCCGGTGGCGGGAGTGACGGCCGCGCCGGGGCCTGCGCCCGCCGCGCCCGAGGGGCGCCGCGGCGGCTGAGAGTCCGGGCTGAGGCAGGAGACAGGAGAGGAGACGCCATGGTGATCACGGTCTCGAGACAGTTCGGAGCCGGTGGCTCCCAGGTGGCGCGCCAGGTCGCCGATGCGCTCGGCTGGCGGTTGATCGACAACGAGCTGATCGATGCCGTGGCGGCGCGTGCCGGCCTGCCGCCGGAAGAGGTGGCGCAGCGTGAGGAACGTGCGCCTTCGTTCGTCGAGCGTCTGGCGCGGCTGACCGCGGTGCAGATGCCCGAGCTGTTCGTCGCCGCGGCGCCGGTGGACGACCCGATCGACGAAGCGAAGCTGGCCAAGATCACCGGCACGGTCGTCGCCGAGCTGGCGGCCGGCGGCCGCTGCGTCTTCGTCGGCCGCGCCTGCGCCGCGGTGCTGGCGCAGCGGGAGCAGGCGCTGCACGTACGGCTGGTGGCGTCGCCGCGCTACCGCATACGCCTGGCCTGCGAGTCTCTCGGGCTCGATCCGGGCGACGCCGAGCGCACCCTGGAGCAGACCGACCGGGCGCGCGAGCGGTATCACCGCGAGTACCACGGCCGCGACGTCAACGAGGCCACCCACTACGACATGGTGCTGAACACCGAGCGCCTGACGTTGCGCGGCGCCGCCGCGGTGATCCTCGGCCGGGTCGAGGAGATGGGCTGGGACCGACCCGGCCCTCTCGGCGATCAGGCGAGCTGAGCGAGCAGCCGCTCGACGAGGTCGGGCTGCAGTCCCTTCTGCTGACGCACCCCCGCCGCGGCGAGCTGACGGCGTCGCCGCGGTTCCAGGCCCGCGCACGCCTGCCACGCGACGTCGTAGCCGTCGGCCACCGCGACGATCTGGCTGGCCAGACCGGGGCGGCGGCCGGGACTGGGGAAGCCGCCGCGGCCGTCCCAGTGCAGGTGGTGCTCATAGGCGACGAGGGCGCAGACCGGAGGCAGGCCGACGGTGATCGCGAGGCGCTCGGCGCCGAGCTCGGTGTGGCGCCAGAGGGGCAGCTCCGGCTGGCGCCGCTCCTGGGTCCCGGAGATCTCCAGGCGCCCGATGTCGTGCAGAACCGCGGCCAGCATCAGATCGGCGAGGGTGCTGCCCTCGAGCCCGAGCTGGCGCGCGACCGGCAGCGTCAACAGCGCGACCTGGATCCCGTGGCGCCAGAAGGCGTCGGTGGCGCCGTGCAGGGAGGCGTGCAGGAGGAAGCCGCGCTCCTGGGCCAGCGCCGACTCGGTGAGCTTCCAGACAGCGCGCTCGACCCGCACCATCCTGACCCGTTCCGATTCGGCCTCGAAGATCGGGCCGATCTGGCGCAGCTCCGTGAGCAGCGCGTCGGCGGCACGCTCGATCCGGGTCACCTTCGTGGTGCCCTCGCCTTCGCCTTCGCCGGGTAGCAGCTCGAGTCGCCCGACGGTGACGTGACGTGTCGTCTCGGGTGCACTGGCGCTGGCGAGTGCGACGATCACCTGCTCGGCCTCCACCGCCGAGAGGCCCGGAGTCAGGGTCAGACGCTCCAGGCCGGCGCGGTTGAGCGCCTTGCACAGCGACCTGGCGACGGGGGACTGCCGGTGCCAGGGGCGTCCCTGGACGACGAGATCGTCCTCGAGCACCAGCAGCGAGAGGCCGGCCTGCTCGTCGACCGCGCGTTGCCGGGACGGATCGAGCACCTCGACGACGCGGCGGAAGCCGCCCACCAGGTCGCGCAGGGCCTGTTGTGCCTGAGGGTGGTCGGCCGGATAGATCGCAAAGGCGGTCACCGCAGAGGACAGGGCGGTGACGAAGGGATCGATGCGGCTGGCATCGAGCGTCGCGTCGGCGCTCATTCGTCGCCCTCCGGCCCGACGGTGCTGTCCGGTGCCCGGGACGCACCGCTGTCCGCGCCCGGTGGGGCGGCGCCGGCGGCGAGAATGCGGGCGCACAGGTCGCGGATCTCGCCGTCGCGCGCCTTCGACCCACGTTCCAGCAGCGGCCGCACCGAGTCGATCGGGTAGCCGGCGAGCGAGCGGTAGGCCGCCCTGCGCTCGTCGGCCCCCTGCAGCCGCAGGGCGCTCAGCATCGGCGCGATGGCGTCGAGCGCCCTCGGGTCCCCGATCTGGCCCAGCGCCTCGATCGCGCGGCCGCGCAGAGTGGTGTTGCGGCCGAGTCGGTCGCGACGCCGCAGCAGGTCGCAGAGCGGGGCCACTGCCGCCCCGACCCGGGAGCGGCCGAGCAGACCGATGGTGCGCTCGACGAAGGCCGGGTCCGGGGTCTCGAGGAGGTCGCGGATCAGCGGTTCCGGGAAGGCGCGGTCCATCCGGGCGAGCGCCCGCACCGCTGTCGAGCGGACACGCAGATCTTCGTGCTGCGCGGCGCGTCGCAGGTGCGGCAGGCTGCTGCGGTCGTCGATCTCGTCGAGCAGCGCCACCATGTTGCGGACGACGAACCAGCGTCGGTCCTCGAGCCCCTTGCGCGCCGCCGGGATCACCTGCGAGCGGAACGTCTTGAGGAAATCGAACAGGGCGCGGCGCAGGGCTCTGTCGTCCTCCGCCGCCAGGCCCGACACCAGCTCCTCGATCATCCCGTCGCCGAGGGTCGAGACGAGGGTCTGCAGCTGGGAGCTACGTCGCTCGTCGCCGGCTCCCAGGCTGCGGCGGATGCGCTCCGCGGTGGCGGCGCCGCACAGGCGTTCCTGCAGTGCCGCCAGCGGTCGACCGAGACGCTGGGCGTGGTTGGCGGCGAGGTCGCGGAGGTTGTGGATCACCGCCACCGCTCCCATCGGGTGGCCGGAGTCGATCAGATCGCCGACCAGCTGCTCGACACGAGGCGCGAGGTGCGCGGCGGCATTCTGGTGCAGGTGGGGGCGGTCGAGCAGCTCGGTGATCGCACCGAGCAGAGCCAGCTGGGTCGCTCCCGGCTGCAGTGTCTGGCGCAGGGGCTCGAGGGCGCCGGGCCAGGGTGCGTCGGACGCTCTGCAGCCACCGTAGAGGAAGACCAGTTCGTCGGTGGGAGGGAGGCGTGCCGCGTCGCGGCCGTCTTCGATGCAGGCGCGCAGCGCCGCCGGCGGATCCGCCGAGACGGCTGCTCCGCTGGTCGCCTCGGCGGCGGATCGTTCGCTGAGCTCGACGATCGTCGAGAGGGCGTGCTCGGCGAAGCGGAAGCCGCGGTCGCGCAATCGGCGCACCGCGAGGAGCGCGAGCCGGGAGTCGACCGCGGCGAACAACGCCGTGAGCTCGAGCCTGCCGTCGTCGTCGTCGGCGAGGGCCGAGACCACCTGCTCGAGTGCAGCCACCGCCACCGCGTCCGGGAGGTCGCGTAGCAGATCGTCGACCTGCTCCAGGTCGATCAGGCGACGGGCGGCCACGGCCTCGCGCAGGTGCGACAGCACCGCGGTCTCGATCAGTTCGACGATGCGCCGCACCTGCGCTGGCAGCTCGCCTCGGAACTCGCCCCCGGCCATCTCACGCGGAAGGGTCGAGAGGATCCGCTGCAGGGTCGCACGAAGGTCACCGGTGCCTCCGAGCCCCGCATCGCCCAGATACGAGACGTCGCGCAGCTGCAACTGCAGCAGCCGTTCCCACAGCGTCAACCGCTCGACGGGGGCGGCGCGTGACGACAGATCGTCGGTCGCGAGCAGCGAGCTGAAGTCGGCGCTCTCGAGGCGGAGGCCGGGCCATTCGACCATCGGGCGCCGCTCGTCGAGGCGCTCGAACGTCTCGGCGCCCTGGTGCGGAGCAGCGTCCGGATCCCGACGCAGGGAGGCCATGAAACGCTCGATCGAGGGCGCTTCGATTCCGCGGCTGAAGCGCACCACGGCGACGTTGCGTCGGTAGAGCAGGTTGGCGAACTGTTCGGCGCCGAGGCCGCTGTGCATCTCCTCGGCGACCACGAAGCTGTCGCGGGTCACGCCGAGGGCGAGCTCGCCACGGTGGTCGAGCGCGGCCTCCACCGCGGCGAGGACGCGGTCGGTCACCTCCGACCTCTCCGGGTGTCCGGGCGGGTAGAGCAGGAGGCGACGCCACGCCTGCGACAGCTCGCGCACGGCGTCGCGCACGTGCTCCGCGCCGCGATCGGCCGAGCCGCTGGTGGGCAGGGCGGTCGCCGGCTCCGGTCTGCCGGGCTTGGGATCGTGGGGCGGTGAAGGCATCACGCTGGGCGATCGGAGGCCGATCGGAACCGCGAACGATGGGATGGGGTGCGAGACCGTCCCGGATCCGGGCGGTCGCGGGGTCACCGTATCGTCTCACGACACAAGGGGCGAGTCGCGGACAGGGCGGCGTCGCCCCCCGCGCCGCGGTCCTCTGGGCTGTCGCGGCCCCGGGTATGCTTCGCCTTCGCGAGAGATCAGGAACCGCCCGCGGCCGCTTCGCGCCGCCGAGTTCGCCGACGGCTGTCTCGTCGGCGCTCCGCGCTCTACGGCCAGACGTTCTCCATTCCGAACCCCTTCACGCCCTGAGGCGAAGCGGGCCCCGCTGCCCGACGCACTCCGCCGGCGCTCGAGGTCCGTGCCATGAGCCAGCCCGTCTTCACGAACGACGCCGTCGTCCTCGGCATCCTGATGGTCGTGCTGGGCTTCGTCTTCTGGGGCGCCAATCGGCCGAGCGGCTTCTGGAAGCGTTTCTACGCCATCGTGCCGTCGATCCTGGTGTGCTACTTCCTGCCGTCCCTGCTGGCGACCGCGGGCCTGATCTCGGGCGACGTCTCGAACCTCTACTTCGTTGCCTCGCGCTACCTGCTGCCGGCCAGCCTGGTGCTGCTCACCCTCAGCGTCGACTTCCCGGGCCTGCGGCGGCTCGGAGTCAAGTCCCTGGTGATGTTCTTCACCGGCACCGTGGGCATCGTGCTCGGCGGCCCGATCGCGATCCTGGCGACCTCCGTGGTGGCCCCCGACCTGGTCGGAGGCGCCGGCCCGGACGCGGTGTGGAGGGGCTTCACGACGGTGGCCGGAAGCTGGATCGGCGGCGGCGCCAACCAGGCCGCGATGAAGGAGGTCTTCGAGGTCTCCGACCAGCTGTTCTCGAAGATGGTCGCGGTCGACGTGATCATCGCCAACCTGTGGATGGCGGTACTGCTCTTCCTCGCCGGCCGCAGCGACGCGGTGGACCGCCGCACCGGCGCCGACGCCAGCGCCATCCACGAGCTGCGCGATCGCGTCGCGGCCTACCAGGCGAGCATCGCGAGGATCCCGAACCTCGGAGACACCATGGCGATCCTCGCCGTCGGCTTCGGAGCCACCGCGGTGGCGCACGCTCTGGCCGACTGGTTGGCGCCGGCGATCCAGCAGGCTGCACCGGCACTCGAGCGCTACAGCCTGACCAGCGGCTTCTTCTGGATCGTGGTGCTGGCGACCACCCTGGGGCTGGCCCTGTCGCTGACGCCGATGCGCAGGCTGGAGGGCGTCGGGGCGTCGCGGATCGGCTCGGTGCTGCTCTACGTGCTGGTGGCGACGATCGGCATGAAGATGAACATCCTGGCGGTGTTCGAGAACCCCGGCCTGTTCGTCGTCGCGGCGCTCTGGATGCTGGTGCACGTCACCCTGCTGCTGCTCGTCGGTCGCCTGATCCGCGCGCCGCTCTTCTTCGTCGCGGTGGGCAGTCAGGCCAACGTCGGCGGTGCCGCCTCGGCTCCGATCGTCGCTTCGGCGTTCCATCCCGCCCTGGCGCCGGTGGGCGTCCTGCTGGCGGTGCTCGGCTATGCGATCGGCACCTACGGCGCCTGGCTCTGCGGCCAGCTGATGCGCATCGTGGCGCCGTGACGGGCTCGACCCCAGGCGGCGTGGGAGCCGGTACAGGCGGCGAGGGCGGTTCGGCGTCGCGATCGGCCCGCCAGCCCCTTCCTCGCCCGCTGGCGATCCTCGGGGTGCTCTGGTTCAGCCTGGTGTGCGGCGGGCTGGTGATCTTCGGCATCATGACCCTGCTCGGTGGCGTCGGCGCCATCGCCCTGGGCGAGCCGAGCCTGGCGCGCATCGTCGCCGGCCTCCTCTACCTGGGGATGGCGGCCGCCGCGTTCGTCGGGCTGCTCTGGTTCGTCGGCTGGCTACGAGGGGACATGCATCAGGCTATCGCCGGCATGCTCGCCGAGCTCGGCCTCAGGCGCCGAGGCTCGGCCCGCAGCGCGCTGGTGAACCTCGGCGGGGTGCACTTCCGGGGCACCTCGGAATCGGGATCCGGGATCGATCTGCACCTGCGGCCGCTGCACCGTCGCACGATGGGCAGTCGACGGCTCCGCTTCGTCGGCTTCCAGATCGAGCTCTTCCTCGAAGCTCCCGCGAACACTCGCGCCGTGGTCTCGCAACCGGAGGGGGCCATGGCGCAGGCGCTGACGCGGCTCAACCGCCGTTTCGGACTGCAGGAGGTGGCGTCGCTCGCGCGCAACGGCGACGGAGAGACGCTGCGCCGGGTCTGGGCCCACGACCCCGAGCACGCCAGGCGTCTGTTCTCCAGGCCCGCGGTCGCCTCCGCGGTCGACGAGCTGCTGCGGCGCGACCCGCGCGCAGCGGGTCCGCCGTCGGCCCTGCACGTGCAACCGGCGGCGCTGCTGTGGACCGCCCGGGTCGCCGCTCTCGGGGAGATACCGGAGCGACTGCAGCGCGCGCTGGTCCTGCTCGACGAGATCGGCCTCGAGCTGCGTCGTCAGCCGCCCCCGGCACAGCGCCTCGAGGAGGGGCGTTGGGAGCGGCGTTCGCGCACCGATCGCTCGTCGATCGCCTGGATCACCCTGGGCGGCTGCCTGGCGGCGCTCTGCCTGATGCTGGCGTTGCCTCTGCTGCTGGGTCTCGCGGCAGCCGTCTTCGTCGGCTCGAGCTGAGCCGGGGGAGAGTGCGCGCCGTGTCGCCCGCGGTTCGGCTGATGCTGGTCGGCGCCGCTGCGCTGCTCGGCGCCGCGGCGCAACCAGCGGACGACCTCGCGGGACGCTGGTACGGAACCGTGCGCATCGAAGAAGGCATGCGCCTGCGCCTGATCGTCGACCTGCGGCGCACGCCGGGCGGCTGGACCGGCTCCCTCGATGCTCCCGACCAGGGGACGTTCGGTCTGCGCCTGGCGGCGGTGGAGGTGGCGCCGCCGCTCGTCCGCTTCGCGGTCGTGGGACCGGCCGGCAGCCCGGCGTTCGAAGGCGTGCCGGACGACGCCGGAGAGCGCCTGGTCGGCACCTACCGGCAGGGCCCCGAAGAGCACCCCTGCGTCTTCGAACGCGCGCCGAGCCCGCCGTTGCGACCGCAGGACCCTCAGCCGCCGCTGCCCTACCACAGCGAGGACGTCACCTTCGCCAGCGCGGCGTCAGACCGGGAGGTGCTCGCCGGCACCGTCACCGCGCCGAGGGGTCCCGGGCCGCATCCCGGCGTGGTGCTGGTGGGCGGCAGCTTCGCCCAGGATCGAGACGGCACGGTGGTGGCGCATCGTCCACTGCGGCTGCTCGCCGACCGCCTGACCCGCAGCGGCTTCGCCGTCCTGCGCTGGGACGACCGGGGAGTCGGCGGTTCGGGCGGCGTCGCCAACCGGGCGACCAGTCAGGTGCAGGCGGCGGACGTCGTCGGCGCCGTACGCTGGCTGCGCCGCGACCCGCGGATCGGCGACCAGCCGATCGGAGCCCTCGGCCACTCCGAGGGCGTCACCGTGGCGGCGCGGGCAGCGGCCGCCGAGCGCCTCGCGTTCCTGGTCGCGCTGGCAGGGCCTGCTCTCCCCGGCGAGCCCCTCGTGCTGCGGCAGCTCCAGCTCACCGGCGACGCGGAGGGGCTCCCCGACGCCCTCATCGCACGCCAGCTCGAGCTGCGGCGGCGGATGATCGAGGCTCTGCGCGGCGGTGATCCGAGGGTCCGGCGCGCCGCCGTGCGCGAGATCGTGCGCCTGCAGCTCGGTCTCGAGGGCGCGGCACGCGGTGATCGTTTCGAGGCCGCCGTCGAAGCGACCGTCGATGCGGTCGACAATCCATGGTTCCGCGACTTCCTCGAGCACGATCCGCGAGTCGATCTCGCCGGCCTCGGCATTCCGGTGCTGTGGCTCTGCGGCGCGCACGATCTGCAGGTCGACCCGAGGCAGAACCTCCCGCACGTGGTCGCCGCGCTGCGCCGCGCAGGCTCGCCGGACGCGACGGTTCACGTGCTGCCGGGCCTCAACCACCTGCTGCAGAACGCGGTGACCGGGTCGCCGCTCGAGTACGGCATGATCGAGGAGACGATGGCGCCCGCCGCGCTCGAGGCGATCGAGCAGTGGCTGACGCGGCGGTTCGTGCGCCCCGGCCAATGAGCGGCGGTCCGTCGTCCCGTCGGTGCGGCGCTTGCGCGCGACGGCTCTACCGAAACGGAGGAGGAGTCATGACGGCGGTGAAGAGAGGAACCGGGGCCGAGGTCGCGACTGCGGAGGGCGGCGGTCCCTACTTCGACGAGCGGCTGTTCGTCTTCCTGCGCGACCTGGCGGCCAACAACGACCGCGGCTGGTTCGAGCAGAACCGGGAGCGCTACGACGTGCTGGTGCGCGATGCCGCGTTCCGTTTCATCGCCGCCTTCTCGCACCCTCTGCACCGCATCTCGAGCCACTTCGAGGCCGTACCCAAGGCGGTCGGGGGATCGCTCTTCCGCATCCACCGCGACGTGCGCTTCTCGCACGACAAGTCGCCCTACAAGACCCACGTCGGCATCCACTTCCGCCACCGCGCCGCGCGCGATGCCCACGCTCCCGGCTTCTACCTCCACCTGGAGCCGCGGAACTGCTTCGCGGGCGTCGGCATCTGGCGGCCGGATTCCGAGACCACCCGTCGGATCCGCCAGGCGATCGCGGCTCCCCGCAGCGGCTGGGGGCGAGCGGTGGGCGCCGGCTTCGCCGAGCATCTCGAGCTCGCGGGGGAGCAGCTGCAGCGGATGCCGCGCGGTTTCGAGGCCGATCACCCTAAGGGCGAAGACCTGCGCCGCAAGTCGTTCATCGGAGTCGCCGAGCTCAGCGACGCGGAGGTGCTGGCGCCGGACTTCCTGGAGCGCTACGACGAGACCTGTCGGGCCGGCGCCGGCCTCAACAGGTTCATCTGCCGGGCTCTCGACCTGCCGTTCTGAGTCCGGCGGACACGCCGCCGTGGCGAGGTGTCCGCCGGATCGTGTCGCTGCACTGTGCCGTGGGCACTCGGGGATCCGACTCAGTAGGGACAGTGCTCGACGTAACGGCCGCGGTCCCAGCGCCAGACGTGGTCGTGACGGTGACGGCGGTCGTAGCGCCGCTCGTAGCGCCGCTCGTAGCGCCGCTCGTAGCGCCGGTCGTAGCGCCGGTCGTAGCGCCAGTCCCGTCGGTCGTCGTACCGGTCGTATCTGTCGTAGCGGTCGTAGCGGTGGTGACGATCGCGGTAGCTGTGGGGGCCGTAGTCGTACAGGATCCGGTCGACCGCGACGCCGTAGGCCGCAAAGTGACCGCGCACCACCGGACACGTCGAGTGGTGGTGGTACACGCGCCGGTTGACGAAGCAGCGGTCGGTGCAGCGCGCTCGCGAGGGGATCGCGTGGTCGGTCCGGAAGTAGAGGTGGTGTCGGTCGTGCCCCTGGAAGCCGATGCGGAACGAGAAGCCTCCGACGTGGAAGCCGGCGCCCCACGACCAGCCGCTCGCGGCGGCGGGCGAGGCCAGCCCGGGGACGGTGATCAGGGCCAGCGAGCAGAGCGCCAGGAGCAGCGCCCGTCGGCGTCGTCTCGGCGCCGGCGAAGCCACTGCGGCCACGCTGGCCGGCGCTTCGCTGGAGGCGCGCTCGGTGAGGGTCTTCTCGGTTCTCATGATCGATTCCTCTCTTCGGAGAAGGTCGGGAGACGTCGGTCTTCCCGGGGGGTCCTTGCGTGGCGGCTGGGCGACGGACGAGGCGGTGGCGCCCGGGTCACTTCGCTTCAGCCACACAGAGGCGCATTTCAGCTTCGGTGCCAGCTCCCTCGGTGAGGAGCCGGCGAGCGGCGCAAAGCGCCGTCTTGCGGGGATCTGCTGCGGTCGTCGGGTGGAGGGGAGAGGTACGACGTCGGCTGCAACCGCGCCCTTTCGTCCTCTCGAGAGGACGGTGGGATCTGGCCCGGCGGGTCGATCGCGCCGGCCTGGTCTAGAGTCTGCGCGTGACCGAGGTCGAGCATCGGGCCGGGAGATCTGCTGACGGCTCGGAGGACGAGGGCGGCGGTGGTCGCCGTCGGGCGCATCCTTCGCTCCTGGACCCGTTTCCGAGCTTCGCCTGTCGGGATCGGGTGCTCTCCGGGCGGAAGCCCTGGATCGTCGGCATCCTCAACGTCACTCCGGACAGCTTCTCCGATGGCAACCGCCACTTCGAGCCGCGCCGCGCCGAGCGCCGCATCGCCGAGATGCTCGAGCAGGGGGCCGACCTGATCGACATCGGCGGTGAGAGCACCAGGCCGGGCAGCCAGACGGTGGAGGCGAACGAGGAGATCCGACGCATCGCGCCGGCGGTGCGGGCGGCGCTGGTCGCCGGCGCCGTGGTCAGCGTCGACACCCGCAAGCCGGTGGTCGCCCAGGCCGCCTGCGAGATCGGCGCCCACGTCATCAACGACGTCGGCGGACTCGACGACGAGATGCTCGACGTGGCGGCCGCCTTCGGCGCCTCCGGCATCGCGATGCACATGCAGGGGACTCCGGCGACGATGCAGCAGGCGCCACGCTACGAGGACGTGGTCGAGGAGGTGCAGGGCTTCCTCGGCGACCGCGTCGCGGCGGCGCGGCGGCGGGGGGTGCCGGTGGCCATCGATCCGGGCATCGGCTTCGGCAAGCGGCTCGAGCACAACCTGGCTCTCCTCGCTGCGCTCGGCGACCTGCGGGCTCTCGGGGCGCCGGTGCTGCTGGGTGTTTCACGCAAGTCGTTCCTGGCCGAGCTGGCGCCGAGGGCGGTCGACCAGCGTCTCGCCGGCTCGCTGGCGGCGGCGCTCTTCGCGATGCGCCAGGGCGTCGACTTCCTCCGCGTGCACGACGTCGCCGAGCACGTCGACGCGCGCGCCGTGCACCTGGCGCTCGAGCGGCGAGCACCGCGAGGGTCCGGCGGCGTCGAGGCCTCGCCGGCGCGGCGGGAGGTCTTCGTCGAGGGGCTGCGGCTGGAGTGCCGCATCGGCGTCTCCGACGAGGAACGCGCGCAGCCGCAGCCCGTCCTCTGCGACGTGCTGCTGTCAGAGGACCTACTGCTGGCCGAGGGCGCGGCGGCGGACTCGGGCGGCGCGGAACGCGACGACCTCGCCGCCACTGCCGACTACGCTCGCGCCGTCGACATCGTGCGTGGCATCGCCGAGAGCGGTGAGCGGCGCCTCCTGGAGCGCCTGCAGCGGGAGCTCGAGGAGGCGCTGGAGTCGGCGTTTGCCGGTTGGCGGGCGCGGGTGGCGCTCGACAAACCGTCGATCGCCGAGGAGCTCGGTGCGCAGCGGGTCGGGGTGAGACGGATCGAGCGGTGAGCACCGGCCGTTCAGAGGACGTCGAGACGGCGTTCGTCGCGGTCGGATCGAATCTCGGCGATCGGCTCCGACTGCTGCGGTCGGCGGCGGCGGACCTGGATCGGGCGCCGGGGGTCGCGGTCGAGGCCTGCTCCTCGATCTGGATCACGGCGCCGGTCCTGCCGGCGCATCTCGCAGGACACTCACAGCCGCATCAGGGCGAGTTCTACAACGGCGTGCTGCGCCTGCGCACCACGCGCTCGGCCCCGGACCTGCTCGAGCTGCTGCTCGAGATCGAGCGTCGGCACGGCCGCCGTCGCGCCGAGTCCGCATCCTCCGGCCCGCCGCGACCGCGCACCCTCGATCTCGATCTGCTGCTCTTCGGTGAGCTGACGACGAGCGGCCCGCGTCTCACCGTGCCCCACCCGAGGTTGGGCGAGCGGCACTTCGTCCTCGAGCCGCTCTGCGAGCTGGTTCCGGACCTCGTGGTCCCCGGCCGCGGCGCCTCGGTGCGCGATCTGCTGGCCGCGCTACGGCGGAGGGACGTCGATCCAGCGCCTCCCGGCGCTTCACGGCCGGGGCGTCTGAAGGTGCCTCCCGAGCAGTGGTGTCCTCCGGGTCCGGCTCGGTCCCCGAAGACGTAGTGGGAACCGGGACGGTCGCCGCGGCAGCCGCGGCAGCCGCGGCAATCGCGGCAATCGCGGCAATCGCTACGCCTCGATCTCGAGCTCCTCGAGCAGATGCAAGAGAGGCCGCGGCCGCGCCAGGGCGTAGCCCTGCACGAGGTCGATCTCGAGGTCGACGATCTGTCGCAGGGCCTCTTCGCTCTCTACGAACTCGGCGATGGTGCGCACCTGGAGCTGGCGCGCCACGTTGCGGATCGACTCGACGATGGCCCGGTCGACGCTGTCACGGTGCACGTCGCGCACGAAGGTGCCGTCGATCTTGAGGAAGTCGATCGGCAGCGAGCGCAGGTAACCGAAGGACGACACGCCACTGCCGAAGTCGTCGAGCGCGAACAGGCAGCCGGCGCGGCGCAGCTCCTGCATGAACCGGGTCGCCTCGGCGAGATTCGACACCGCGGCGGTCTCGGTGACCTCGAAGCAGAGAGCCCCCTGGGGGATCTGGTTGGTGCGGATCAGTTCCTTGAGGAAGAGCAGGAACGACTCGTCCGCCATCGAGGTGCCCGAGAGGTTGATGAAGCAGGTCTCGATCGGCCGCGGCTGGCCGTTGTGCCAGATCGGCTGCATCAGCTCGACGGTCCGCTGCACCACCCAGCGGTCGAGGCGGTTCATGGCGTTGAAGCGCTCGGCGGCGGGGATGAACGTGCCCGGAGGCACCTCGTCGCCGGTCTCGGTGACCATGCTGAGCAGGATCTCGATCCGCCGCCTCGACGACGGGGACTCGCCGGGCTCGAGGATCGGCTGGTAGCGCAGCCGCAGTCGCTCCGACTCGAGCGCCGAGTGGATGCGTCCGATCCAGCGCATCTCGCCGGCACGTTGGGCCAGCTGCAGGTCGTCCGGGGTGAAGCGGTGCACGCGGCCACGTCCCTGGTCCTTGGCGGCGTAGCACGCGGCGTCGGCGGCGCTGAGGAGCTCGGCGACGTGGCGTGCGTCGCCGGTGATCTCGACCACTCCGATGCTGGTGCCGAGCCGGAAGATCTGCTGATCCCAGCTGAAGCGGTGCTCGCGCAACCGGTCGCAGAGGTCCTGGCTCATCTCCATCGCCTTCTCGATCGGGCAGTCGTGCAGGAGGATGCCGAACTCGTCTCCGCCGAGGCGCGCCACGGTGTCGGTCTTGCGCACGCGGCTGGTCAGCACCGCCGCGACCTGGCGCAGCAGCTCGTCTCCGGCGATGTGTCCGCAGGTGTCGTTGACCACCTTGAACTGGTCGAGATCGAGGTAGCAGAGGGCGTGCAGCGGACGCTGCGCTCCGGTGACCTCGGCGGTGCGCACCACCGAGAAGAGGGAGATCAGCCGATTCTCGAACTCACGGCGATTGAGCAGGCCGGTCAGGGAGTCGTGGGTGGCCTGGTAGGTGAGCTGCGCGGCGAGGCGCTCGGTGCGGGTGACGTCGCGCAGGACGATCACCGAGCCGAGGATGGTGCCCTCGAAGTCGTGGATCGGCGACGCCGAGATCTCCAGGGCCCGCTCGTCGCCGCGCGGCGTCAACAGGTGCAGCGACTCGTTCGAGCGGATCAGGGTGTCCTGCACCTGGCAGTGCTCCACCATCGACACCAGGGTCAGGGTCTCCTCGGTGCGCGCTGCGTCGAAGAACTCGACCAGCTGCAGGCCGCGCGCCTTCTCGGGATCCCACCCGGTGAGCTTGGCCGCCGCCGTGTTGAGGAACTGGACCCGCCGCGACCGGTCGAGCGTGACCACTCCGTCGCCGATCGACCGCAGGGTGACCTGGGCCATCTCCTTCTCCTGGAAGAGCTGTTCCTCGGCCTCGCGTCGGGTGGTGATGTCGCGCGAGGCGCTGAGCAGGAAGACGATCTCGTCGCTGTCGGGATCGCGCAGGGGCTGCACGGTGGTCTCGAGCCAGCGGCCGGCGCCGTCGGCCGCCGTGGCCCTGTAGCTCCGGGTGACCGTCTCCCCGGCGCTCGCGGGCTCGAGGAGGTTTTGGCGCCAGAAGTCGGCGGCCGAGCCCAGCACCTCGTCGAAGGGGCGTTGGGTGGCTTCGTCGGGGTCGACTCCGAGCAGCTCTCCGATCGACGGGCTGGCGTAGAGGAACTTGCCCGACAGCTCGTGCATGGCCACCAGGTCGCGGGTGTTCTCCGCCAGCATGCGGTAGCGCCGATCGGACGTCGCCAGCGCCTGCTCGGTCTCGATCCGCAGAGCCGCGGTACCGAGCATCTCGCAAGCGGCGGTCAAGGCCTCGATCTCGGTCTTCGTCCAACTGCGACTCTCGGAGTCCTCGAGCCCGAGCACGCCCCACAGCTCCTGGCCGCGGAACACCGGCAACAGGAGCAGCGATGCCACACGGTAACGCTGCAACCACTCCTGCGGTCGCTCCGGCTGGTCGGCCGGGTCGACGGTCACCACGCGCCGCTTCTGCAACGAGTCGGCCCACCGAGGCTCGACATCGGGCACCGGCCCGTGATCGCGGCCGACGCAGCTCTCGGCCTCGGCCAGCCACTCGTGGTACGAGCCGACCCGCGGTGCGGAGGATCCTCGGGTTGCGCCCGGCGGTGTCCCGGCGCCTCCGCCCTCGTCCGTCGCGTCGGCGTCCGGCTGCTCGGCCGCAGTGTCGACGCTGCCGACGCCCTGCTCGAAGACGGTCAGCGAGATGCGCGGCACGTCGGCGGCCTTGCCGAGCAGGGCCAGGATCTTCTCCGGTTCGGCCAGAGCCACGTTGCTCTGCAGCAGGCGTTCGGCGGTGACGCTCACCGCCTCGAGGATCGCGTCGCGCTTCGCCAGCTCGCGATCGGCGCCTTCGCGGGCCTCGATCTGGTCGAGCAGGCCCGAGTTCACCGCCGCCAGCTCGTCGATCAGGTGCTCGTTCTGCACCCGGTACGACAGGCTGTGGCGTATCGACTCCTGCAGCGACAGGCTGATCATCACCACGCCGACCACGAAGGCGACGTTGAGCAGGGCGATGGTGACGCTGACGCCGTCGCCGAGCGAGAAGAGGCGAACCGTGGTCGGCACCAGGCACGGCACCGAGAAGAAGAGGGTGCCGTAGCGCACCGCCACGAGTGAGTGCGACGACGCGGCACACAGGCCGAGCAGGGCGACACAGACGAGCAGACGGTGGGGCAGCGAGTCGGTCGGCAGCATCAACGAGCCGAGCAGGCCCCAGACCAGGCCGCCGAGGAAGACGAGGCCGAGGTGCAGGCGCAACCAGCTGCTGGTCTCTCGCCGGTGCGGCTCGCGCCTGAAGCCGCGCAGCTCGCGAAGGTGCAGCACGCACACCGCCACGTGCAACAACAGCCAGGGCACCGCGGTGAGGGTCGGCAGGTGGGGCCAGAGGATCGGCAGCAGGAGCAGGCCGACGAAGAGGCTGGCGCCGATCGAGCTGGCCGCGGGCCGCAGCGTCACCTCCAGCAGTTCGGCTTCGAGCCCCGCGGCGTGGCCGGCTCGCAGCCGCCGGGCGGCGAGACTCTCGCGCCCCGTCCCGACTTCCCTGAGCAGCCGGTCGGCGGCCCCGTCGTGTCGGCCGCCCGAACCGGGGGCGTTCTCGCTGCCGCTCGTCGGCTCGGCGCTCGGCAGTGGATCGACCATCGGTGGTTGTCGGCTAGGGTTGGATGCGCTGAATTCGGGGCAGGGCGGTCGAGGCGGTTGGTGGGCGTGAGTCCTTCCGATCGGCGCTTTCCCACCTGGATAGGCTGGGACCGGTCGGAACATCGCAAACGACGAGTCTAGCGGCGAAGTCGCTGTTGCAGAGCACTTTCGGTCAACGGCCGGCCGCCGTCACGGGGTCGGCAGATGGCACTTCGCCACCGGGTAGCGCACGGACGTGGCGCCTGCGACCCGGGGCGCGGGCCCGCAGCGGGGAGGATTGGAGATCGGAGAGCGAGAGGGAGTCGGTCCGCGGGGAGAGCGCCAGCGCCGGCCGGCGGGTCGGCGGGCCGGGCAGGTGACCTCCTCGCAGTCGGTGAGGGCCGAAGGCGAGGTACGGTCCGACGTGGAGCTGGGTCGACGGCTGCGCGAGGCGCTGGAGGAGCGCTTCGGGCACCGCGCCTTCCGTCCCCACCAGGAGGCCTGCTGCCTGGCCGTCGCCCGCGGTGACGACGCCCTCCTGGTGATGCCGACCGGCGCCGGGAAGTCGCTCTGCTACCAGCTGCCCGGGCTGGTGCGGCACGGGGCGACACTGGTGGTCTCGCCCCTGATCGCGCTGATCGACGACCAGGTCGGCAAGCTGCGCGGGCACGGCCTGCGCGCTGCCGGGATGCACTCCGGGCAGAGTCGCGACGATCTCTACGCAGCGGCACGCGCCTGGCGCGAAGGCCAGCTCGACTTCCTCTTCGTGGCTCCCGAGCGGTTGGCGCGTCCCGGGTGGCGTGAGCTGCTGAGTCGCCATCGGCCCGGCCTCGTGGCGATCGACGAGGCGCACTGCATCTCGCACTGGGGACACGACTTCCGGCCCGACTACCGGCGTCTCAGCGAGCGTCTCGAGGACCTGCGCCCGGCGCCCTTCCTGGCGCTCACGGCGACCGCCACGCCTCGGGTCCAGGACGACATCGTCGCCGAGCTCGGGATGCCGTCGGCGCACCGGTTCATCCACGGCTTCAGGCGCCAGAACCTCGCGATCGAGGTGCTGCGGATCACTCCGTCGCGGCGTCCCGACGCGATCGAGCTGCTGTTGCGGGACCCAGACCACCGGCCGGCGCTGGTCTACTGCTCGACCCGAGCCGACGCCGACCAGCTGGCCGAGGCGTGGAGAGCGATAGGTCCGGAGGACAGCTCGGCGGCCACCTACCACGCCGGTCTCGATGCGGAGGAGCGCGAGCGTGTGCAACAGGCCTTCCTCGGCGACGCGATCGACGTCGTCTTCGCCACCGTCGCCTTCGGCATGGGAGTCGACAAGCCGAACGTGCGCACGGTGGTGCACCACGGCCTGCCGGGGACCCTGGAGGGCTACTACCAGGAGATCGGCCGCGCCGGTCGCGACGGTGAGGACGCACGCGCCGTGCTGCTCTACTCGCCGATCGACCGCCGCATGCACGAGTTCTTCTTCGAGCGCGACTACCCGGAGCCGAAGCTGCTGCGGCGCTGGCTACGCGCCGTGCCCGCTGAAGGCATCGAGCGCGACACACTGCTCGAGAAGGTGCCCGAGGACGACCGTGGCGAGGCGGCCAACTGCCTCGACAAGCTGCGCGTTCACGGCGCGCTGCGTTTCGACGGCCGGCGCTACACGCCGCTCGTCGAAACACCGGGGGATCGGCGCGAGGCACCGGCGTGGAGTCGTTCCTACGAGGATCAGCGCCGGCACCGCGCCCAGCAGATCGACACGATGGTTGCGTTCGCGCGCGGCAGCGGCTGCCGCATGCTCGAGGTGGTGCGCCACTTCGGCGATCGCGAGGACGGCGGTGAACCGTGCGGCCGTTGCGACTGGTGCACCGCCGGCGGGGCGCTGAGCGAGGCCCGGCCGCTCGACGACGAGGAGCGTGAGCTGGCGGCGCGACTCGTCGAGCAGATCGTCGACCGGCCGCTCGCGTTGGGACGTGCCTACAGCGAGATCGCCGAGGGGCGCATCGATCGGGATGCCTGGCGCGAGCTGATCGAGGGGCTCGCACGCGCCCGGCTCGTCCGGGTGCGCGAGCGGAGCTTCGAGCGCGACGGCGAGACGGTGCGCTTCCAGCGCATCGAAGCCAGCACGGCAGGTCGCCGGGCGGTGCGCGCCGACGGCCTGGGCGCGGCTCTGGAGTCGGTGGAGGTACGCGGTTCGCGTCTACCCGCGGCGCCTCGGAACGGCCGAAGGCGGGCTCGGACGCGGCGCAGCTCGGGGGGTGGGAAGGCCAGCGTCGAGATCGAGCTCAGCGGTGAGCAGCTCGAGGCCGCGAAGCGCCTGCGGGCGTGGCGGCTGGAGGAGAGCCGGGCTCGCGAGGTGCCGGCCTACGTGGTGCTGACCAACGCCGCGCTGGACGGCATCGCCTCCGCCATGCCGGCCAGCGAGAGCGAGCTCGGTGCGGTGCACGGAGTGGGACCGAAGACACTCGAGATGTACGGACGACAGATCCTCACCGTGGTCGCGCAGGCGTGAGCCGTCCGGCGCGCATCGTCGTCAGCCGGCCGCTGCCGCCCGACGTCCTCGCTCGGCTCGGCGAGCACGGGTCGGTCGAGGTGCTCGATGTCGGCGACGACGAGCGGCCGACGGCTCTGCGCCGGCGGCTGGCCGAGGCCGAGGCCCTGGTCTGCTGCGTCACCGAGCGAGTCGACGAGCGGTTGCTCGAGGCCGCGCCGGCACTGCGCGTGGTGGCCAACGTCGCCGTCGGCTACGACAACATCGACGTCGAGGCGGCGAGGCGTCGTGGGGTGACGGTGACCAACACGCCCGACGTGCTCAGCGAGACCACCGCCGAGTTCGCCCTCGCACTCATCCTGGCGACCCTGCGCCGCGTCTGCGAGGCGGACCGTTTCGTGCGCTCCGGTCGCTGGCAGGAGTGGGATCCGCAATTGCTCGTCGGCCACGATCTCGGCGGCGCCACCGTGGGCATCGTCGGGCTCGGGCGCATCGGCGGCTGCCTGGCGCGTCGACTGCGCCACGGCTTCGGCTGCCGTATCCTCTACTGGGGGCGGCGCCGCTGTGACTGGGCGGAGCGCGAGCTCGACGCACGCCGGGCCGAGAGGGAGGAGCTGCTCTCCGAGTCCCGCGTCGTCTCCTTGCACCTGCCGCTGGACGACGAGACGCGTCACTGGATCGGTGAGAGGGAGCTCGCAGCGATGCGCCCCGACGCAGTGCTGATCAACACCGCCCGCGGCGGTGTCGTCGACGAGGAGGCACTGGTGCAGGCGCTGCGCTCGGAGCGGATCTGGGGCGCCGGCCTCGACGTCTTCGCGAACGAGCCCACGGTGCACGACGGCCTGCTCGAGCATCCTCGCGTCGTGCTGGCCCCCCACATCGGAAGCGCCAGCGAGCGGACCCGTCGTCGCATGGCGGAGCTGGCGGCGGACAATGTGATCGCGGTTCTCACCGGCCAGGTGCCCCCGACGCCGGTGGCCGGTCGCCAGGGCGACGACCGATGCGCTTCGGTCTGACGCCCTGGCGCTTCCCGGCGCATGGCCCTGGCATCGACGACGCAGGCTCGGCGGATCTCCTGATCGACCAGGCGCGGCGCGCCGAGGAGCTCGGTTTCGATTCCTTCTGGCTGCCGGAGAGCCACTTCGTGGAAGCGGCGCGGCCGGCGCCTCTGCTCGAGCTGGCGGCGGTCGCGGGGGCGACTCGCAGGCTCCGTCTCGGCACCACCTCCCTGATCGTGCCGGTGCGCCATCCGGTGCTGCTGGCGGAAGAGATCGCCGTGCTCGACCGACTCAGCCGGGGCCGCCTGATCGTCGGCCTCGGGCGGGGCTTCCGGCCGGCACTGTTCGAGGTCTTCGGAGTCGATCCGCGCCGAAAGCGCGACCTGTTCGAGGACGCAGTGCTCTGCATGCGGCGGGCCTGGGGCGGCGCCGTCCTCTGCTCGGCCGGCGACCGGGTCGGCAGCGACGATCCCGGCGCGCCCGCCGCACCGCGCCTGAGTCCCCTTCCGATGCAGCAGCCGCATCCTCCTCTGTGGGTGGCGGCTTTCGGGCCCAAGGCCCTCGCCCAGGCCGGTCGGCTGGGCCTGCCGTACCTCTGCTCGCCGCTCGAGACCTTCGAGGAGGTCGAGGCGAACTGGCGCCTGGTGCGCCAGGCGGCGGCCGGCGCGGCTGGGGGGGCGAGCACCGAGGCCGAGAGGCGCGACGGTGTCGGCGAGGCCGCCGTGCCGGATCGGCGCGTTCCGGTGATGCGCACCGTGTTCGTCTCCACCCGTCCAGAACGTGTGGAGGCGGCACGTCGGGCGCTCGCCGCCGAGAGCGTTGGCTGGCGCCGCAGCCGCTCGCTGGCAGGGCGCTCCGACGGCGGGGAGCGGCCGTCGGTGCCTGGCGGATCCGATGATCCGAGCTTCCTCGTCGGCGTGCCGGACGAGGTCGCCGACGCCATCCGCCTGCGCCGCGATCGCCTCGGCATCACCGACTGGATCGTGCGCAGCCCGAGCGGCCTGCTGGCCGAAGAGTGGCTCGAGGAATCGATCGGGCTCCTCGGTGAGATGGCCGGTGAGATGGCCGGTGGGATGGACGGTGGGACGGGCGGTGGGAGGGACGGCCGTACGGCAGACGGCGGCGACCGCTGAGGCGTTCGAGGCCGGCTCGGGCGGCGGTGCGGCAGATGTGACCTGTCGCACCCGACGCTGCGGCCCATGCTGCAGCGGCTGTTACAGTCGCCGCTTCTCCGTGCCGAGGTGTCCGCAAGAGCGGTCGAGGAGCAGATTTCGCCGGCGCCGTGACGGCGCAGAAGGGAGTCTCGAGCGATGCAGTTGGGTGTCCTGGTCGGCTACTCGGGAAAGAAGGTCTCGCTGCCGATCGACATGGTGCGCCATGCCGAGAAGCTCGGCTTCACGTCGGCATGGACCGCCGAGGCCTACGGCTCGGACGCGGTCACCACGGCGACCTGGATCCTCGCCAACACCGAGAAGATCCACGTCGGGACCGCGATCATGCAGGCGCCGGGGCGCTCTCCGGCCTGCGCCGCGATGACCGCGATGACCCTGAGCCAGCTCTCCGGCGGTCGCTTCCTGTTCGGCATCGGCCCGTCGGGGCCGCAGGTGGTCGAAGGTTGGCACGGCGCGTCGTACGCCCGCCCGCTCAGTCGCATGCGCGAGTACGTCGAGATCTGCCGCAAGATCATGGCCCGCGACGAGCCGGTCACCTACGACGGCTTCCACTACCAGCTGCCCTACAAGGGCCCCGGGGCGACGGGTCTCGGCAAGCCGCTGAAGAGCATCCTCGAGCAGACGCAGGTGCCGATCTACACCGCCGCGATCACCCCCGGCGGAGTGCGCCTGGCGGCCGAGATCGCCGACGGCTTCTTCCCGGTCTGGATGAACCCCGAGCGCTACGACGTCTTCGCCGAGCCGATCGCGGAGGGCTTTGCCGAGGCCGGCGGAGGCAAGTCGCTCGACGGCTTCGACGTCGCCCCCTTCGTCACCGTGGTGATGGGCGACGATCTGGAGGAGTGCCGCAACGCGGTCAAGCCCAGTCTGGCGCTGTATATCGGCGGCATGGGCGCCAAGTCGAAGAACTTCTACAACGACTACGCCATCGCTCTCGGCTACGAGGAGGCGGCGGAGCAGATCCAGGATCTCTACCTCGGTGGCCGCCAGGGCGAGGCGACGATGGCGGTGCCCGACGAGCTGGTGGACGACGTGCACCTGGTCGGGCCCGCGGGCCGTATCCGCGAGCGGCTGCAGGCCTGGAAGGATGCCGGCAAGAAGCGCCACGTCGGCTCGATGCTGCTCGCCGTGCGCCAGCCCGAGGCGCTCGAGCTGATCGCCGAGGAGATGCTTTAGAGGGAAGAGAGGGGCTGGGGGTTGGGGGTTAGGGGCTGGGGGTTGGGGACAGGACTCAGAGATCAGGGACTTAAGGGCAAGTCGACGAGGACAGGAGGAGGGAAGGCCGGAAGGCAAGAGACATGAGGCAGTTGGGAGTAGGAAGACTCAGAGAGAATTCGGCACAAGCAGCACCGAGGTGATCTGCTATCTCTCTACCTGACCCCTGACCCCTGACCCCTGACCCCTGACCCCTGACCCCTGACC
>ERZ869936.87-NODE-87-length-124990-cov-11.573314_pt1 | contig 124990 bp, 105 predicted proteins | sample MGYA00520876_ERZ869936 | MGnify/ENA primary metagenome ERZ869936 (study PRJEB32218, sample SAMN09650985) | biofilter metagenome | isolation source: enrty point of leading RO module | place: Saudi Arabia: Thuwal, RO plant located on Red Sea | collected 2016-02-17 ...
AATTGAAAATTGGAAATTGTGGGAGCTCATAAATGTGGAAATGAATTATGTGTATTTAAAAATAGAGAAAATGTCGTTTTGTGCAAAAGAAAATGCGATTTTTAAATTAGAAAAATGGTGAATTTACATTTATAAGGTATGAGTGCTTTTGCCTATGAGACGAATCTTGAATGCAGGTGGTTATCTCAACATTTGATGGAATAATTTAATGTTTGCATAGACTCATTGAAAGAAATATCAGTCTTCAAAATGAACATGCAAAGTAATTTCATTCTGCTTGAATTGTTATTCCAAATACATTCGAAACATAAAACAAGTTCTTTTGTAAAAGAAAAATTTAATCGTATAATTTTATGCATATGACTTATTTGGCATTTGTCATGAGATAGAAATTCAGAAAGATTCAATAGAATATTTGATGTTTTTTATTTTCATTTGTTCCATCAAGAATCGAAAGCATTCTTCACTCTCTCCTAGATATTCCGGAGGACTGATGCCTTTCTTTGTATAAGTATTGTTTAACACAAGTCTGGCTGCAGCTGTACATGTGTATCCCGTGGTTCGTGCCATAGAACTGGTTTGGCTTGCCTTGTCGTATCTGTCAAGTAAATCATAGACATACTTCTTTGATTTTCCCTTTTCTTCCCCTTTAATTGTCACTCTCATCACAGTGAATTCTTCTTCCCCATCTTCCAGCTTCCACATGGGAAAGAGAAGTTCTGCAGTCAAATCTATTGGCCTTAAATTTTTTCCTTTGACTTCAATTTCATCCTCCCTGAAATAACCTGTCTCGCGGAGTATTTTCATGATGTCTATATGCCCCGGATAGCGCAGCGTTCTTTCTGTCATGTTCGGGATCTTCATAGTATGTAGTAAACTCCTCAATCCGTCTGTATTGAATGCCTCTAGTTTCCCGATCTCTGGAAACACTATGATCTCTGCTTCACTGAGGGCAGGCAAAGTAACTACACTTCCTTCTCTCATGATTCTCGCGGGACGAGTATACTCGGCAATGACGTCGATAGGTGAGAAAGGGGCCTTGTATTCATAAGGCCATTCCCTCCTGACAGGCAATCCTCCCACAAGACATTCGAAAGAATTCACTTTCATTCTCTTGTTGTGATACCCGAGAATAATATTGTCCATGCCTGGTGCGACTCCGCAGTCCATCACCGCCGTGACATTGTTTCTTATCGCCAGATCATTTAATTCGAACATATCTTCATTGAAGAATGAAATGTCCACCATGTTTTTTTTACATGAGATCACTCTTTTTGCAGTTTCAAATCCCATGAAGCCGGGGACTGCGCCAATTACCAGATCAGCATCGACAATCAGTCTTTCAATTGAATCAGCTTCCCTCAAGTCCGATTTGATCTTTTTAATTGGGTGAGATGAAAGTCTGTCAAGGTTTTCATCCAGATAATCGGCAACGCTTACATTATATTCCCTGCACAGATCGATTGCGATTGCTCTGCCCACCCGTCCGGTTCCTAATACATATATTTTCTTCATTTCATCATTATAGTTGTGTGAAGTTATTCTTTTCCTCTTGTTTCAAGGTATAGATTGCCAATTTATCATCTGATTAATTGTCAGTATTTTCAGAGTCATAAGGATTAGGATTCTCATTTTTTATTAACGACGATATGGATTTTATCCGCACCCTGCATCCATAGCCCAAAATTCCACATGTCATGAAAAATATAATTTTGTTGACGCTGCTCTTTCTGGCAGCGGAACTTACTTTCGCAGAAAACATCAAAAGAATCAAGGCCGAAGTGAATAAAGCGACCGTCTATCTTCGGGGGGTTCAGCTGAGTTGCACTTCCGAATTTACCACACAATCAGGATTCAGTCAGGTCATTTTTGAAGAAGTCTCTCCGATGCTTGATGTCAACTCAATCCAGGCAAATGCCAAAGGCAGTATTGTGATCTTGGATGTCAGGTTTCAGACTTTTTATAATGAAAGCCAAAATACAGATCTGGCAGCAAGGCATGAGAGAGTTTTAAAAGCTGCCGGCGATTCTCTGGTGATGCTGAATTTTGAAATTGAAGAGCTGAATGATCAGGTTCAAAGCCTGGCTACTGAAAAAAACATCTTGCTGAATAACCGATTGCTCAAAGGAGAGTCACAAAAAGATACGCTCGAACTGTTTAAAGAAGCAATTTCATATTTGCGCTCCCGTCTGAATAACATCAGTGCTGAAAGTACAGTTCTGAAGCGAAAGCTGTTTTATAAAAATGATGAGAAGAAAAAACTGGAAAAGAGGATTCAGGATCTGAATAGAATCTCAAAGGCTGGACAAAACGGAAACAAGGAATCTATTCCGTCCATTGTTGTGAAGATTTACTCGGAAGCTCCTGCCACTGCTAAAGTTACCGTATCATTTTATGTAGATCAGGCTGCATGGCTGCCCTCATATGATCTCAGAGCTACTGCTTCAGGAAATATTGAATTGCATTACAAAGCCGAGCTGAACCAGAAAACAGGCATGGACTGGAAAAATATTGACCTGACATTGAGCACTGCAAATCCGGCCTTGTCTGCGGAAGTACCTAAGCTCAGTCCTTTTTATATAAACTTTGTCAGACAATACCGGAATAAGATAACAAATGAAAGCAAGGAATTGTTGAGTAAGTCTTCGGTTGCCGGAGCTGCAAGAGAGGAGTCAAATTCTGCAGACGAGTTGTACTTGGATGCGAAAAATCTTGCGGCATACACCACAGAACAGGAAGGGATGATTAGGACAGAGTTTGAAATCAAACTCAAGTACAGTATCCCTCATGACGAAAGCATGCATGTGGTGATGATCAAGAATAAAACACTGAGCACTGAATACAAGTTTACCGCTGTGCCACGGCTGGATATGAATGCTTACCTGCTTGCTGAAGTGCACAATATGGGTGAACTAAACCTGCTTCCGGGCAGTTCGAGGATTTACTTTGATGGCTCTTACATTGGAAAATCTGTTTTGAATCCTGATGCATTTGCTGATACCCTGGAAATGAGTCTCGGACGAGACAGAGGAATTCATGTGAGCAGAAAAAAGCTTAAAGACAAAGTGAAGGAGAAAATCCTGGCTGACGAGAAAATCCTCACGGTTTCTTATGAGCTGAATGTTAAAAACAATAAGAATATGGCCATCAGCCTGAAGCTAAAGGATCAGATTCCGGTTTCTCAGGATCCCATGGTGAAGGTTGAGCTTACCGAAAGAGATGGTGCGGAACTGATTCAGGAGACCGGAATGCTCGACTGGAATCTTTCACTTAAAGCCCAGGAGAGTAAAAAGATTCGTTTTACATATGAAATCAGGATGCCTAAATCAAAGAACATCGCGGGTTTATAATAAGGCTTCCTTTACTTAGCACTGATAATGAACGACAAAGCCGGATTTCCGGCTTTGTCGTTTTTAACCTGATTTGAGTTGATGAAGGAGGAGTGAATTTGTATTCTGTACAGTTCAGGTTTTCCATCCAGGAAAATTGTATCTGTTAAATCTTTATACTTGCACCCTGAAATTAAAATATATCAAATCATGAGTGAAGAATATACTGACATCTTTGATGTAATGAAAAGAAAGCCCTGGAGACAGTTAATCATTATCGGGGCAGTTTTACTGGTTTTAATGATCATGAAGCCATGGGTGCAGATCGGCGCCGGAGAAAGGGGTGTGGTTCTGAATTTTGGAGCGGTACAGCAAAAAGTGCTTGACGAGGGAATGCATTTCAGGGTTCCTATAATGCAAGAAGTGGTTATTATGGATGTCAAAATTCATAAAGCGGTTACAGATGCCCAGTCAGCCTCCGCAGATCTTCAGGATGTAGCAATGTCCGTGGCTCTAAATTACCATGTGATTCCGGATCGTTCAAATACAGTTTATCAAACTATTGGATTGGAGTTCAAGGAGAGAATTATTGATCCAGCCATCCAGGAAGTAATGAAAGCTGTATCTGCTCGTTATACGGCCGAAGAGCTTATTACCAAAAGGCCAAAGGTGAGCGCAGAAATGCAGGAAGCTTTAACAGCACGTCTTCTGAATTATCACGTTTCGGTCGATGCCTTTTCGATAGTGGCATTCAGCTTTTCCAAGATTTTCACAGATGCGATTGAGGCAAAGCAAACCGCAGAGCAAAATGCCCTGAAAGCAAAGCGTGACCTTGAAAGAATAAAGGTCGAAGCGGAGCAGACCGTAGCTGCCGCTACTGCAGAAGCTGAAGCATTACGTCTTCAGAAGATGAATATTACGCCTGACCTGATTGAACTCAGAAGGATTGAAGCAAACCTCAAAGCAATCGAAAAATGGAATGGTATCCTTCCTAACGTAACTGGGGGAGGAGCAATTCCTTTTATCGGTGTTGGAGAAACTCCGAAGAAATAAATTGAATTAATTATTTTTTGAAGAGCCGGCGCAAGCCGGCTTTTTTATTGTAGGATAATTTTTTCTGTAATGATTTGATTGCTTCTGACAAGGTTCAGGAAATAAACACCTTTTGGAAAATCGCTTAGCTGAATTGTTTTTGTCATTGCAATATTTCCGTACTCTAAATCCTGCATATGCAATAATCTTCCGTCGGCTGATGAAATTGAAATTTTCGTTTTGCCTGATAAATTTTCTTGTAGTTTGATTGAAATTAACCCGGAGCTTGGGTTCGGATAAATCAAAACTTTTTCACCCATGTGTTTGTCATTGATTGCAGTGAATAAAAATTCGTCTGCGCCAATATCCGGGTTGGACATACTTCTAGTCTCTCCATCTATGTCGTCAAAAACGCCTGCTGCAAATGTGCCTGCGTCCGACAATATTGCTGAGTTCACATGCAAATCAGAACTGGAAAAGAATCCTGGATTTCCGCTCACAGAATTCACATCCAAGCCCGAGGCAGATTGGTACAGTCCGAGATTCATCTGTGCGCCGTTCCAATAGGCAAGGGTGCCGGTGCTAAACAGACAATTAAAATCAGAAACTGAAATTCCAGTTTGTGCATTGTCATTGATGTAAAAAGCGTAGCCTCCGCCACTGTTTGAGAAAATGTTGTTCAGCAGCCTTATGCTGCCGGTGCTGAGTGCGTCTGCGAAAAATGCCCTGCCTAGAGTTGAGCTTCCTCCAGTATAGTGCACACTGTTATGAAAAATATCCTGGTGATGGCTGTCGTCTTCAATACTGATCCCTCTGCCTGTTCCAGATGCACTTCCTGTCTGAACAAAATTGTTGACCACAATTCCCTCAGCAAACGGGGAAGCAAAACAGGACCTGAGACGAATTCCATAGTTGCCTGTATGCCCGGTGATTTTATTTTTGGCAACTAATACGTTATCGTCGCAAAACCTGAGGCTGATTCCGTAATAGTCAACAGTGGAGCTGATGGATGTTCGTGTAATCAAATTTTCGCTTACTTCACATGCATCCTGATAGAGCAGGAAAATTCCGACGTAAAAATTTTCAAAGACATTGTTCTGCACTTTCATGCCTGTCGAATGCGTTTGCACATTTCCGTTTATCCAAAGTCCGTTCGCGTTTCCTGAAAATAAATTGTTTCTGATAATCCTGTCATTTCCTGAACTAGTGTTTGGAGAAAAGATACAGGACCGGCTGCCGTCAGTATTTGTGGTTGTAAGAATTGAATTCGAAATAAATTGATTGTTCAAGATCCTGATATTCTCGCAATCACCGTTAATTTCCATGATTGTTGAATATGCATCGCTGCCTGTTCTTTCAAATGTCAGGTTACTGAACATGACATGATCCGCACCATTGAGCCTGATTGTATAATTGTCGGTGGCTGATGTTGAAGAAGGAAAAGTTATTAATACCGAACTGCTGTCCAATAAGGCCGAGTGAAAATGTACCATGTTTGTAAAGCTTGTTCCGGGGATTGAATCCAGAGAAACTTGTTGTGCATATGTTCCGGATTCGATTGAAAAGTTCACAGGTCCGCATACACCTCTCGACTTCAAATCATCGAAGGCCACACCTATACTGACGTAATCAGGCATTATGCCGCCTACTGTATAGGTTCCGCTTAATGCGGTTTGTACACCATTTTCACTCATGAAATCATTAGTTGGATCTGAGTCTGCATTTCCGTTTGGAAGACTTGTCCAGACAGATATATCCATACTCATTGATGCGCTGAAACTTATTTGCCCAATCAGCACCGTGAGTGAACTGTCAGGATCAATTGGACTAGTAATAACAACCGGCCCCTGGCTGATTGTATTCACACTCCAGTTTACCGTTACAGTATTTAGAGTGTTATCACCATAATTAAAAATTGTCGCATAGACATCCTGTAAACCCGGACAACGATGCAATACAGAGTCGATTGAAATAATACCGGCATCATCCGGAAGTTTGGCGAAGCAGAATGTTGAAAATAGGAAAAGCACGAACAGGAACAGTAGTTTTTTCATGATTCTTTGTTTGATGCGATTTAGTTAAAATTAATAAAACATTTTGCAATTGGAAAATCTGATTAAAATTGTTACCTATGATTCTATGATTAATTGATATATTGTGATTAAAATCTGAAATATCTGTGACTGAATGTTTATGCATTCTTGTCAATTTAGTCTCAGTAATTATTAAATTGTCATCTCATGAAACTTCAAATTACTCGTCTGGTCTTGCTTTTCTGCTTCCTGACAGATGCAATTAATGCACAGATCGCACCCTTATGGATCAGAAGTCTTAACACAAGCCCTGATTCGGCATTTTTGTTTCCTGTCAGGATGATTGCTGATGCAAACAATGATTTATTTGTGCTTTGCCAATGGGACAAGCAAAGCAATCCAGACGGGGAAAAGGGGAAGGTGCATTTATATAAAATCAGCCCGGGCGGTTTGATTTTATGGAATACTGTATTCGATAATAATGGAAGCGGAGATCCAAGAGCCTTTGACATGGCACTTGATTTGAATGGTGATGCTTATGTCGCTTGTGGTCTGATGTCTCCACCGAGTTACAGTCCGATCCTGCTCAAAGTAAGTAATGCGGGAATTCCTCTATGGATGAGAGATTCGACAAACTCATTCAATAGCGGACAATTCAGTAAAGTGATATTCAAAGATGGCAGGGTTTACCTTCAATCAAGTACAGGCCTTGCAGTGTTTGATTCTAATGGAAATGAGCTTTGGTCATATGCCGTAAGTGCTTTTAGTATGACTGTGGATTTATCAGGACAAATGCTGGCATCGGTGTATGATGGTTCAGGCCCGGTCAGAACTATTTTGAGATTTGATTTGAATGGACAAATAAATTTTTCGGATAGTGTGATGATTGCGCACAGAATGATCACTGATTTGGACAAAAGCATTTACCTTATATCAACAGATTTTCCAAATTATGAATTGATCAAGCTTGATTCAAGCGGTGCATTTGCCTGGAGTAGAAGTCTACAGCCTTCACCGCCACCCTTTGGTGACCTAAGTCTGGAAATGCTGGTTGATTTCAATAATGAATTATGGGTGGCAGGCGTGGATGATACTATTTTTCGTTTCGACAGTTCCGGCAACCTTTTGCTTGCTGCTTCTATGCAGGGATTAGATCAATACAGATTATCTGCCAAACTGGTAAATGGAAATACGCCACTAATTTGCGGTACTGTATTTGACGGAGTCAGTCACAATCCTACCATGGCCGCATTCAACAGACTGGGACAAATCAGCTGGCTGGCCGACATCAATTCCAATCTCACGCAGGAGTTTGGAGTGGATATGGTAGCTAATTTCAGCGGTGCTTATTTGCTTGCAGATACCGGAGGAAGCACTTTGATCGTGAAATTCGACTCTCCATTCAGTTCCGGCAATATCGACTCATCATTAATTTGCATCGACAGTGTTTACTATGATCCGGTTGATCCAGGAATGATTCATGTGAAGGTATTCAATGGAAACCTTGCTCATCTCAATTATCCTTCGGTTCAGATAATTTCTCCGACAGGTGATACCATAGGTAATCCGTCAAATTTTGTAAACTTCTTTGCTCATCTTGGAAATGAATTTCAGATCTATGTGGATACAATCACAGTACAGGGTATTTCCGATTTCAGCAATTACACCTTTCTGATTCATGATGGTTTTGGCAGCACCACATATCAGATAGGATTCTGCCTGATCAATAGTTCCGGAGAAGTTGCAATTCAGAGTCCTGATGTATTTCCAAATCCTTTCAGAGCTTATTTACGTGTGAGTAGTTTTAATCCAAATATGAGAGATTGTGAATATCACCTGTTCGACACCTTTGGGAAGGTTATAAAAAAAGGTGAAATCAATCAAGACAATAATTTGATTGAAGGAATGGATGCGCTTGTTTCAGGAGTTTATTATCTTAGGTTGTGTACCGGAAGAGAAATTTTTAGTTACAAGCTGATAAAGATTGAATGAGCTGGTTCAGATTTTATTACTATGATTAATGAATGTTCAGAGTCCTGAGGATTTAATATATACGTCATATGTATGCCAAAGAGGGAAAGTCTCAACAGGAACATACTGAAGTGGGCGCGCAAGTCAGCAAAAGTATCATTGGAAAAGGCTGCCGCGAGAATTTCGAAAAGCTGTAAGTCGGAAAGAATTCGTGATTGGGAATCACCGGAAGGAAGGGAATTTCCCACTGTAAAGCAGGTTGAAAAACTGGCTAAGCTATACAGAAGACCTGCTGAGGTATTTTACATGTCATACATTCCACCTGATTATCCTTTGCTTAAAGATTTCAGGAGCAACAAGGAAGAGGGAATGGATACAGGACTTGTATTTATGATGAGAGAAATTCAGGAGAGGCAGGACTGGCTCAGCACATACCTGAAGTCATCTAAGGCTAAAATTCTTCCTTTCGTAGGAAAGTACAACATAAAAGATAATCCTGCTGAGGTGGCAGCAGATATTCGAAGAGTGCTTGCTATCAGGCAAGCTAAGCCGGGTGAGAAAGCATTAAAAGTTTGGATAGATCAGGCTGAGAAAAAAGGCATTTACATCTCTCTCAGCAGCAATTACCATACAAGATTAAAGTTAAGCAGCGACAGTTTTTCCGGCTTTGCTGTGTCAGATAAATATGCTCCGTTTATATTTATAAACAGTGAAGCCTGGGAGCATGATCAGATCTTTGCCCTTATTCATGAACTGGCGCATATCTGGATAAACGTCAGCGGTATTTCTGTTGATGTAGGAATGAATGAGAATAAGGTCCGCAATTTGCATATCGTGGAAAGGTTTTGCAGAGTAGTTGCGGAGGAAGCCTTGCTTCCCCAGGATCTCGTTGAAGAATTCCTGAGAGTGAAAGGTGAATTAAAGCTGAAGAATATCTCCACCGCCGGCCGACGGCTTGGCATAAGCAACCAGGATTTTCTTCTCAGGTCTAAAAAGCTGGGACTTCTCGAGGAAAGTCTTTTCAAGCAACTGTATGCCGAAGCAGAAACTGCATGGAAGGTTTTTTTGTACAAGGAGAGTGTGAAGCCTAAATCAAAAGGTGGGCCGAACTACTACATCATGCAATTAAGAAGAGGAGGAAGGTCATTCAGCTCCACTGTATTGAGTCTTCACAAAAGTGGAAAACTTAGTGCTGAGAGAGCCAGCAAATTATTGAATGTGAAAGAAGGGAATTTCGGAAAATTTGAAAAATTTGTATTCGGCAAGTAAAAAATCAATTCAACGAATTCGAGATTAAAGTTTCTCTGAACGAAGATTCTTTGCAATGTAATTTTGAATTTTATACTTCAAGAGTTTCGTCTTAGACTTATTAGTTGCAGATATTTTATTGTTAAATGACTGTGCACTGAAAAATTGATTTGCAGCAGTTTATCTTTTATAACGAGAGCCTGTTTATAAGTTTGAGCTGTTTTTTAAAACCTTTTTCCTGACAAGCGTTAAAGAATTCACATCGCACAACATAAAAATAACCCGACCATGATTATCGATGAACTGAAAGAAACATTGACACTTCTAAGAGGCGCAGGAAGAAATCTGCCTGCACATTATACTAAGTCTGGAAATCGAAGCGCAACATTTTGCATAGAATTCGAGCCGCTGAAGGAAGATCTGGATACAGAAATGGCTCATGAATCATATTATAGTCTGACAAGATTCGTTCCGGTTACTAATGCACCTACAGATTTACATTGGCGAGTTCTCTTGAAGCTTGGTGAAGATTGCATGGCAGGTTCATTCATTCTAACAACATTGGGAAAACCTTCTGATACATTTACGCTTGTGAGAGAATTGAGGAAAGACATCACTTCCCTTGTCAATGAACTCGCCGAAGAAGAGATCAGTGATGAGTGGTATACTCAGAAAAGCTCACAGGATTACTTGCATTACTGCATGGAATATGGCACGAAAAGGGCTTTGGTGTTCAATATGTCATGATAATTTTAGAGGCGGAATGGGGATTACTTTCTGCAAATCATCCTTTTTATTGATATTTTAATGATTTTACATTAATTATTCTGATATAATATTTAAGGATAATTCTTTGGGATATTTCTGAATTCTTATTAAACTTGATATGGCTTTTGCCAGGTGTTTGCGTATAGCCCGGAAATTCATCTGTCTGCGAGATTTAAATTTTATGTGAGATGGGGAATAACTAAGCGAGTTCAGGATTTTATTAAAATCGATTTCCATGAATAGCCAGGAAATATTGAATTCGAGATTTAACTTATATCTGAAGGGTGTTCAGATTTCTAATGGGTTTATTTTTTCAAACTACCGGATTATTACTCAAAAAATAATTAACGGAATTATTTACCACATTAATTCTCTTTTCAATTTTGGAATTAGCATTCCTGATTCAGTGATTAAAACATCCGCAACAACTTTTTCTCCTGATATCAACACACACATAAGCGAACATGAACACAAAACTATCCTATCACGGGGTGGCGTCTTTTGGCGTCAATTCAGGATTTAGAATAAAGGGAAAATTCACACAAGAACTTTTTCCAAAATTATTGTTGATTTTCTGCTTGCTGTTTTCAGCAACTAATTTGGCTATTTCCCAGACGCCACTTTCTGCGAGCGTTGATTCCAATTGCACGACCAAAGCTTGCAGTCCGGCTCAGCTAATCAATTGTATTGCCGGTGTAATTGTAACAGGAGGAATCCCTCTAATTTATTGCCAGATTTTTGAAATATATGGTCTTGTTGCAAATACGGGATGTGGTGCCGTAATACACCTGGAGGATATTAATTTATTTAAAAAATAAAAGATAAACAATAAAATAGCTGCCATGAAAAAAATTACTTTAATCGGCATTACATTTCTGCTTGCATTGTTTGTGAATGTTAAAACAATGAACCTGCATGCACAATCCTGCAATCAGGTTGAGATTCTTTATCAATCTCCGGAATGTTTAGAGAAACGTCATGGCTCAGCAGGATTACCCGGCGGGAGCACCTGTCATGAAATTGCAGTTTGCGTGAATGTCCCATACACTTATTCATCGTCTGTAACAGGTGCAGGCTGGACCTTCAGCTGGACAGTAAGCGGACCAACTTCCGTTGTGATAAACCCCAACAATACTTCAGCAAATATAAATATTGTTTGGCCGCAGATAGGTGCTTATACATTGACACTTACCGCCACCGATGGATCCGCTAATGTCTTTACTTATTGTTTGAAAGTAAATGTAAAAGATAAACCTGTTGCCAATTTTACATTTTCTCCAAATAATGTTTGTGAAGGAAGTACAATCGCATTTACAAATACAACTACTTTTAGTGGTGGTGGTGTAGCTTATTCCTGGGATTTCGGTGACCCCGCCTCTGGAGGAAATAATTTCAGTACTACTACGAATCCTCTGCATACTTACAATGCTCCCGGACTTTATACTGTGACATTAGTTGCATATAGTTTTACAACTTCATCAAGCGGACAACCTACAGAACCTGTTTCAATTACTGCCTGTTGTTCAGATACGATCACTATGCAGGTGAATATAATACCTGGATCAATCACAATAGAATGTATCAGTACTGTTTGTGCAGGAGATACTGCTACTTATACTTCGGTAGGATGTGCCAATCCTGTCTGGTTGCCACCCATTGGTGGAAGCATACTTAATCAAAGCGGAAACAACGTTACTATCATTTGGGGAAACGGAAACCCGCAAGGACAGATTGTTGCGCAATGTCCGGGCGGATGTATTGCCACTGTTTCAGTCCCGATCATACCTACAATCCCAATTATTGCAGGGAATGCATCACCCTGTTTTAATTCTTCAACTTCTTATTCCTTGCCCGTTTTGCCCGGAACTTTTTATAACTGGACTTTGACGAATATTTCGACGGCAACTAATTATAATTCGCTACTCAATACTTTTCCGGATAACAATACAGTTTGGATCAACTGGGGAGTTGCCCCACCCGGAACTTATCAGTTAGATATAAATCTCACGAATAACCATCTTTGCTGCAATAGTAATGGAGTGTTGATCATTAATCCAACTTTTCCCTGGGAAGCATATTTTGATCAAACTATCTGTACAGGAGCTCCCGGTGCAAGTCTGTCTGTATTTCCCACCCTTGGAACTTTTAACTGGACTGTTTTACCTCCTAATGCAGGTGTTTCTCCTTTATCAGGAACCGGACCGACTTTTAATCCTGTTTTTAGTAATACCGGAAATTACACAATAGAGGTGACGGAAACAGGCAACAATTATTGCAACAGCGGCATTGCCAACCCTCAACAGATTCAGGTGACTGTGGTTGGTACACCGGCTCCCGGTACTATCATCGGACCTGCAACTATATGTCTTGGTACGGATTATTCCTATGCCATGAGTACGAATGCACCGACAGGATATCATTACGAATGGTCCATTTCTGCGGGTGCCGGCAGTTTTATGCCCGGTAACCTCACAACAACTACAGGTAATAGCTCAACAATTCAATGGACATCATTACCGGGAACAATTTCTGTAGTGTTACAGCGAAACGGTACACCTGCTTGTCCAAGACCAGTAACTTTGAATGTTGCTCAGGCTACGGTAGGGAGTATCAGCGGTCCATTGAGTGTTTGTGTGGATGGAACAGGCACATATAATTTGTCGGGTGGTAACTTGCCTGCGGGTGAAGAGATCACATGGTCACTTGCGCCTCCTTTTTCAAGTATGGGTACAATAACTTCCGGTCAGGGTACAAATTCTATTGTCATTCTTTGGCATGGTCAGGCCGGTATTGGACCCTGGGGGCCGGTTACCATTAATGCAACAACGAATTGCGGATCAGCTACAGCCTTGTCCGGTATCATGGTAAATCCAAAGTTTGGTTGTTCCATTGTCAGAACAGGTTTAAATGTTTGTCAGCCGGGAGGTGTAACATTGACGGTATCAGGAGTGCCAGGAGGATCAACGTATTTGTGGAGCCCGGGCGGACAAACAACTGCTTCCATTTCCAATATTACATCACCGGGTACCTATATTGTCACAGTTACCAGCGGAGGTTGTGTTACCACGTGTGAATATCTTGTAGAAGACCCATTTGAGATTGGCCCTGTTACCTGCTCACTGGGCATATGTACTACTGCCGATTCAACAAGTGAAATTTTGGGAGTACAAATTATAAAACCATTAACAGGAACATTTACCTATCAGTGGTATTATGGCATTTCACCTTCTGGTACATTAATACCTGGGGCCAATTCGGCAACTTATACTACCCTTACGCATGGTAATTTTTACGTAGCAGTAACTTATGGGTCATGTACAAAATACGTCGATTATTTTGTAAAGAAAATCTGTTGTCCGAATATTACGAATCCACAGATCACAAGTGTAGTCCGCAACAGTTGTAACTCATACACATTTACAGGTACGACTAATTCGCTTCCTCCCGGCACCACAATTACCTGGAGTTTTGGTGATGGAACTACAGCGCCCGGCGCATCCGGTGTTCCTATAAATCACACATATACAAATGCAGGTGATTATTGTGTTTCATTCTGTGTCGGACCACCTTCGCCAAATCCAACAAATTGTACCGGCAATTGTGATATTACATCAGTGACAGTGCCTATTGAAGCAGCTTTTACTTATACATTAGGATGTAATGGTTGTCTAAATGTTACCAATATTTCAAAAGTCATAACCAGCAATCCCTCTTTCGTAACTTATTTCTGGGATTTTGGCGATGGCAATACTTCTGTCGCAGCTAATCCCGGGATTCATTGTTATTCAGTTCCGGGAACCTACACCGTATCTTTAACAATCACTTATAATGATGGGGTATTTACATGTACGAGTACTGCAACGCATATTGTTAATTATACTCCTCTAGGTATAAATATAATCCCAACACCTGTATGCACTGGTATATCTTCTGCATTTAGTTCCACTCCCGGTAGCTTTATTTCCTATGCATGGGATTTTGGTGATGGCTTTACGGCTTTCACTCCGTCAACTACACATATTTACAATGCAACTGGAACCTATCCGGTTACATTAACAGTAATAGATCAGTTAGGTAATACCTGCACGGCCTCTAGTAGTATTAATGTCTTACCGGGGATTGGCCCCTGTTCCATTCAACCGGCTTTTATATGTCCTGGAGGAACAGCAACATTGTCTACTACAAATATCGTTGGCTATACTTATTTATGGGAAGAGGAAATTAGTCCGAATGTATTTGCTCCTGCACCAGGTATCAATACAAACAATACGTATACTGTAACTAATCCGGGTTTTTTCCGGGTATTAATTACTGGTGTAAATGGATGTGTTTGTACAACTAAAAAAGTGGAGGTGAAAGCGGTGCCTCAACCCAAGGCAATCATTGCAGTAGCTCCGTCTTCAAACATTTGCGGTTCTGGTGATGTAACGCTATCCAGCGTTAATCATTTAAACGGATACACATCTGATTGGTATGCCAACGGAAACTATGGAACTCTTCTTGCTTCAGGCTCTGTGTACATGGAGTTTGGTGTTTCAACTACAACAACATATAATCTTGTTCTGACTAATGAATATGGATGCAGAGATACATGCTCAATTCTTGTAACTGTAAATCCAATTCCGAATGTTCCGGTTATCACTTCATCACCTACTTTGTGTGAGGGAGTGCCTATTAGTTTAACAGTTTTAAATTATTCTGGTGATATCACCTGGAGCACAGGAGCTTCAGGTACAAGCATTACAGTATTTGTTGCTGGAACTTATGTTGCTACATACACTGATCCGGTTACGGGATGCACCAGCAGCAGTAATATTACTGTTAACAGAAGGCCACCTGTAGGCTTGTTTCCTCATTACTGTGACATTATTCAGTGTAGTTGTTTGAATCAGCAAGGTGAATTCACAATCTATGCTCCTTTACCTTTAGTCGGAAATTTCGCATCCGTATATGACATACAATGGTATTTCAATAATACTCCTGTAGGTTCAAATGGGCCAAATCCAATTTTTACTCCGGCTGTAACAGGTACCTATCATATTGTTATAACTGATCCTTTCACAGGTTGTACTGACACCAGCAAAACCTATTCAATCGTTATTCCAGATTGTGATTTATGCGATAGCACCACATGTCATGTTGACTTGGGGAATGACACTTCAATTTGTGCAGGCGATGTTCTAACGATCACCGCATTGGGTTGTACCGGTATTACTAAATTGTACGAACTGGGACCAAACGGGCCAATTCCATTAGGAGCCGGACCAATTTGGGATATTAATCCTGTTCAAAGTACTTGTTATGTAGTTGAATGCTGCGATTCAATCCCGGATCTGATCAATGGTGGAAATGTTCTTTGCTGTTGCACAGATACGCTTTGCGTCACTGTAAATCCATTACCAATTTTACAATGGCCAACAGTTTATCCTGATGTTTGTCAGAATTCTGATTCAATATTCCTTGACGCTTCTAATATTCTCGTCTTTATAAATCCAAACTGGGTTCCTGTTACGAGTACGGGTGGAACAGGTGTGTTTAGTGGTCCGGGTTTTATAGGAAATTACTTTTATCCAACTACAATTGGCCTTCATACTATTATATATACTTATACTGATAGTCTGGGATGCAGCGACACGATCACAAATACCATCAATGTTATCTTCTGTTGTGATACGACATGTGTAGTGGATGCTGGTCCTGATATTACTATTTGTCAGGGGCAGGTTGCTACAATTACAGTTACAGGTTGTACTGGAACTGTAACCTGGGCTGAACTTAATGATAATGGCGGTGTGGCAGCGAGGTCAACCTCAACCATCGGAACCGGATTTATATTTGACGTATCTCCACAAATTACAACTTGCTATGTTGTAACTTGCTGTGATACGATTTTTGATCCTGTGGGCGGATATACACTTTGTTGTTGTAGTGATACAGTATGTGTGTTCGTAAATCCGCTTCCTCAGTTGCAATGGCCGTTTGTTTACCCGACTGTTTGCCAGGGTAGTGATTCCGTCTTTCTTGATGCATCTGCTATTCTTGTTTTCCAGAATCCGAATTGGGTTCCGGTAACAAGTACAAACGGCACTGGGGTATTCAGCGGACCTGGAGTTATCGGAAACTATTTTTATCCAAATACACTGGGCACTTTCATGATCACATACACTTATACAGATAGTCTCGGATGCAGCGCGACCGTCACAAATACCATAAATGTGATATATTGCTGCGACAATTCCGGATGTACAGTCAGTGCCGGATCAGATACAAGCATTTGTCAGGGTGACGTTGCTGTGCTGACTGCCACAGGTTGCACTGGTACTATTACTTGGTACATGCTCGGTCCAAACGGTCCTGTACCAGTCGGACAAGGACCTGTTATTGATGTGCAGCCTGCAATATCCACTTGTTATGTGGTGGAATGCTGCTGCCCCGGACCAATTGTTTGTTGTGTAACAGATACCATTTGTATCACTGTGAATCAAAAGCCAAGACTTCAATGGCAGATTACCTTCCCTTCAGTATGTCAGAACAGCGATTCAATCTTTCTTGACGCTTCAACTATTCTTGTATTCCAAAATCCGAATTGGGTTCCTGTAACAAGTACGAATGGCACCGGTGTCTTCAGTGGACCGGGTGTTATCGGCAATTATTTCTATCCGACCACACTTGGAACCTTTGTAATCACTTATACTTATACGGATAGCCTCGGCTGCAGTGCCTCTGTCTTCGCCAACATCACAGTTATCTATTGTTGTGACAGCAACAGCTGTACTGTAAGTGCCGGTCCGGATTTAACAATTTGCGAGGGTGACGTGGCAGTGCTCACAGCTACTGGTTGCAATGGTACTATCACATGGTATAAACTTGACCCGAATGGTCCTGTGGTAATTGGACAAGGTCCAATCGTGGATATTTCACCTTTGCAGTCTGAGTGTTATATAGTTGAATGCTGTTGTCCGGGTCCTATTGTATGTTGTGTAACAGATACAGTATGCGTCATTGTAAATGAAAAACCAAGATTGCAATGGCCGGTTGCATTCGCTCCTGTATGTCAAAACAGTGATTCTGTTTTCCTTGATGCATCCACAATTCTTGTTTATCAAAATCCGAACTGGGTTCCAGTGACCAGTACTAATGGTACTGGTGCTTTCAGCGGACCTGGAGTTATCGGAAATTATTTTTATCCAACTACACTTGGAACATTTGTAATCACATACACTTATACAGATAGTCTGGGTTGCAGTGCATCAGTGTTTGCTGCAATACAGGTTATTTACTGTTGCGACAGCACAGTGTGTACGGTAGATGCCGGCCCGGATATCACTATTTGCCAGGGAGAAACAGCAATACTTACTGCTGATGGATGCAATGGAACAATTAAATGGTACATGTTAGGGCCTATTGGGCCAGTTTTAGTTGGAGAAGGTGAGATACTGGATGTGTTCCCGACACAGTCTACATGTTATGTGGTTGAGTGTTGCTGTCCGGGCCCAATTGTTTGCTGCGCAACGGATACAGTATGTGTGATTGTAAAACCAGTTCCTCAATTGCAATGGCCTGTAGTATATCAGGATGTGTGTCAGAGCGCAACCCCTGTTGTTCTTGATCCATCACAAATTCTCGTATTCCAAAATCCGAATTGGGTGCCAGTCACTTCGACAAACGGAAGCGGTTTCTTCTCGGGAATCGGAGTGTCAGGAAATTTCTTCACTCCTTCCACATTGGGCACATTCACCATTTCATATACATATACAGACAGTGCGGGATGTTCCAGCTCGATTTTCAATACTATCAATGTGATATTCTGCTGCGATACTAATTGTGTAGTTTCAGCGGGTCCGGATATTAGCATTTGCCAGGGTGAAGCTGTGATATTATCGGCAAGCGGGTGCCAGGGTAATGTTACTTGGGCAATACTCACTCCAAGTGGTCTTGATATAATAGGAGAGGAGCCGGATATGGAAGTATTCCCTCAAACAAATACTTGTTATGTGGTGACTTGCTGCTGTCCTGGTCCTGTAGTTTGCTGCAAAACAGATACAGTTTGTGTGACAGTGAAACCCAAGCCGCAACTGCAATGGCCGATATCTTATGTAAATGTCTGCAAGAATTCTCCGCCAGTCTTACTCAATCCAGGTAATATATTCGTCAATATCAATAACACATTAGTCTCTGTACCATTCGCTCCTGGAACTGGATATTTTTCCGGATCGAATGTCAGTCTGGGTTATTTTTATCCTAATACAGTGGGTTCTCATGTTATTTATTTTAATTATACTGATACTAATGGTTGTGTTGGAGTAATTACAAACACTATCACTGTCATCAAATGTCCTTGCGGTCCCTGTCATGTACCGGGATTTGAACTTATTCCGAATCATTCCTTCAGCAATGGTAATACCGGATTCTCAAGTAGCTTGAGTGCAAGCTGCATTTGCTTGCCTGAATCATATTGCATCGAATCAGACGCCAGCAGAAAATGCGTAGATAACATCAGGGTGACATCGCCCGATCCTGCGAGCAGTTTGTTTATGATTGTGGAGAATCCATTGCCTTCAATGATTTGGCAGACCAATGTGACGATTGATTCCACAGAAAGATACGAGTTCAGCATACAGTTGCATCCAGATCTTCATTCAGGTGTTTCTGAACGACCAGACTTGACAATTACTGCTGGTGGAGTGACACTGCTTACCATTCATGGTTCATCGATGAGTAGTGGATGGGATGAATATGCCGTCCAATTTACAGGCGTTGATGCCGGTTCAATTGAAGTGATTCAGACAAATTCAAGTGGAAGCGGAGCAAAAATTGTATACGGCATTGGTGCAATTTCTCTTAAACCATGTATACCAATTGTCAATATTGCACTTGCATCCATAAATAATGTGACTTGTTTCGGAGGAAGTAACGGAAGTATTTCTGTTACAGCTTCAGGCGGAACTGCTCCGTATACTTATCAGTGGAGTAACGGCAGTACCACATCTTCCATATTCGGTTTGCCTGCTGGAACCTATACAGTCACTGTGACGGATTCACTAGGTTGCAAGAATAAACGGACGTTCATTATAACTCAGCCTGCTAAATTGCAAGGTACGGCAGTGTCAACACCGGCAAACTGCAATGTACCAAACGGAACTGCCACAGTTTATCCTTCAGGTGGAACAGCGCCATATTCATATCTATGGAGTAATGGACAGTCTACACAGACAGCAACTGGCTTATCGCCTGGATTATATTCAGTCAGCATCTTGGATGCCAACGGATGTGTCGGTACGGTCAACGTCACTGTGTCCGGAACCGGATTCTTCCCGGATGTCCCGGGTCCAATCAGCGGACCATTGGGTGCATGCAGAAATCAAAGCGGAGTGGTCTACTCTGTGGCACCTGCAAGTGGAGCAAGTTCGTATCAGTGGAGTCTTCCAGCAGGCGCATCTGGTGTTTCCACCGGAACTTCCATTACACTGAATTTCAGTTCATCATTTAACGGTGGATTCCTTTGTGTTTCTGCAGTCAATGCATGCGGTCTGAGCCAATCGAGTTGCATTTACATTTCGGTGCTTTCTGTAAAACCATCCAATCCAGGAATTATGATCGGGCCACAATATCCTTGCGGACCCGGCTTGTTTACTTACATGATCAACCCGGTAATTAATGCGCAGTCCTATGTATGGAGTGTGAGTGGTTCTGGAGTGGCAATTATCAGTGGCCAGGGAAGCAATTCAGTTGTGGTTAGCATTCCAAGCGGATTCGGCCAGGGAAGAGTATCTGTTTACGCCAGAAATTGCGCAGGAAATTCAAGTCAGAGAGATTTCACAATCACCGGTCTCGCTGCACATGGTAACACGCTGGTTGGACCTTCGAATGTCTGTGCCGGGGCATCCAATGTAAGTTACAGTATTGCTCCGGTCAACGGTGCATCTTCTTATCACTGGTTTGTAACTTCCGGAGATATGTCGATTGCCAGCCAAAACGGCACTTCATGTAACGTGAGTTTTGGGTCAGGATGGACAACCGGCCAACTTTCAGTGGCAACAGGAAGTCCATGCGGATCATTCATTAAAACATATACACTGTTTTCTGCTCCTGCTCAACCTGGAAGTATATTTGGCCCAGGTACTAATTTATGTTTGCAACAGGGCGTAACTTATAATATTAATCCAGTTGCGAATGCCACGTCTTATCAGTGGGTTGTTTCTCCTGGTATCAATATGGTTTCAAATAACGGAGTGTCAATCACAGTGAACTTCAATGCCACATTCACCAGCACAGGAACGATATGTGTTTCTGCAGTGAATGCCTGCGGATCAAGTCCTGTAAGGTGTTATACGGTTTTCGCTACTCCGTCGCTTCCAGCACCTATCAATGGTCCGTTCGGAGTATGTAAATCCAGCTCATCACAATTGTACAGTATCACTCCGGTCAACGGGGCTAGTCATTATTCCTGGTATATTACAGGTGGCGGACTGATCACACCTTTGGGCAATGGGGTGGAAGCGTTGGCTGATTTCACAAACGTGACTGGTACTTCTGTTTCGCTGAGTGTGAGATCCAATAATGCTTGCGGAATGAGTCAACCTGCTAATAAAAACCTGATTGTGGATCAGAATTGCAGGAGTGCTAATCTGACCGATAATTCAAGTGTATTTGTGATATACCCGAATCCGTCAAACGGTTTGGTAAATACCGAATTTTACTCAGCTTCAGATACCGATGCCGAAATCATCGTCTATGATATTTTTGGAAAAATTATCCGCAGAAAAGCATGGAAACTAAAAGTCGGATTGAACAATATGGAGATTGATTTGGGCGATTCTGCACCTGGAGTGTATTTAGTATCGGTTCAAAGATCTGATGAGGAGAGAAAGGTCATCAAGCTCATCCTTCATTGATGGACGTATATAAGTGAAGAGGCCGGAAGTTTATTTGTAATTTACTTCCGGCCTTATTTATTGAATATTATAAAGTTAAATGCCAATGATCAGTAAAATGTGAGATCGATTTTATCAGGATTCACGCGTGGCCTCACGCTCAGAACCGGAATAGGAGAATGGTTCACCACTTGTTGGGCAAATGGACCTGTAAAATACTCAGTGATGTCCATTCTGTCCAGATCGGACATAATAACCAGCAGATCGATTTTTTTTCTTTTAGCATATTTGAGAATTGTTTCTCCAACATAAACATGTTCAATTACATTTCCCGTCGCCTTCACACCGCTCCGTTCGGCGAACTTGATAATCTGCTTTACCTGCAGATCCAGTTTCTTCTTGTGTGATTTTCTGAATTCTGTATCTACAGCAAGTATATTCAGCTTTCCTCCGAACATCTGGGCCATTCCAATTGCTTCATCCACATTTTCCCTGCTATGTCTCTTGTCTCTGTAGGGCAATAGTATGTTTTTATACGGTTCGGCCTTTGCGTCTTTATTTACAGAAAGAACCGGACACTTAATGTCTCTGATGACTTTAAAAGTATTGCTGCCGATAAAAAACTCGCGGAATCCTGAAACACCGTGTGTGCCCATAACCACAAGATCGATTTTTTCATCTATTACAGTCTCACTGATTCTCTGGCTCAATCCCCCGTATACCGTTAAAGTAACTACAGATTTAATCCCCTTATTTTTCAGCTTCGTCGCCAGTTTTTCGAGTTGTTCATTGCTGTTTTTTTCAAGAGTGTTGGACAATTCGGCTGTACTTAAAGATGTGCTGAATGCACGACGGTCTTCTAGTGGAATGATGTATTCCAATGCATTTAGCAGTACCAGCTTTGCATTTTTGACTTTCGCAATCTGTGTAGCATGATTCAATGCATTCAAGGATGTTTTGGAAAAGTCTAATGGAACAAGAATATTTTTAATATTAAAAGTCATCATAGTTTGTATAGTTTATTATATACAATTTACGAATAATTACAGCAAAATTCAAGTGTTATGAATAGTTATAAAAAGATGAGTTATTAAGCTCATCTTTTCGAAAGCTAAATGTGATTCCATTTTGCCTTAACGAATGATTTGAACAATTGTTGATTACCGTAGTAACCGGTTTTAATCAATATAAAATTACAGTCGTCTCCCCCTGTCATTTAAACCTGCCCAACAAATTACAGTACTTACGCCCGGAATTTCTACAGTCTGGGATTCTTATTCAAAAGAAGAATTACCATTATTGCGCTCAAAGTAGCTTTAAGCATTTGTCTAATGCATGTGAAGCACTAATGATATATTGATTAAAATTGTATTTTTCATTGGAATAGTGACTTATGTTTTAAAAGAAATAAATGCTATTCAGCTTGAATTAAGAATTTTAATATCCTATTTTATTTTGCTAGTAGGAATGTAGTAACGTTTAATTGTAGATTGTGCGCTAGAATAACTTAAAAAAAAAGCCGGCATTACCGGCTTTTTTTAAGTAGTATCAAATTATTCAGCTTTGATTAATTTTAGTGTTTTTATACATTCATCGTCTGCGTGAAACTTTACAGCATAAATACCTGCCTCGAATTTACCTAGATCATATTCTCTTTCAAATTCGTAACCGTTTGCTTCATTGTCTATATGAATAATACGTCCAAAACTGTCGGAGATGGTAATTTGAGTAAGTGATATGGATGGATCTGCAAATTTTACTATGAATTTACTTTTTGAGGGATTTGGGTAAATGTCAATCGTAGATTCGGCTATGATTGGCTCACTGGAAGTTCTTGCATAAACAGGTGTTGCGCATGAGGGCAGGCATTGACCAAGATATGATCCATTATTTAGTAAGGTGTTGACTGCATTTGTGGAAACACAAACTGACTGGCAACTACGCGGATTTCCCGGAGACACATGACATACTTTAACCTTAGTGGAATTTTGATTTTTAGAGCAGTCAATATTTATATAATCAACTTTTACCTGAGAGGAGATTGAACATCCGAGGGCGTCACTTACTGTAAGCGAGTAATTGATTTGCGTCTCACTCGTATTGCAAACACTCAGGATTGGTCCATTAAAACCGTTGGCGGGCGTATGTGTGCTTTGCCACAAGTATGAGTATCCACCTGCTCCGCCTGACAAATTAGGCTGTAAATTAATGCAACCAGTAAATCCTAGTGCACCAAACAGAGCATATCGGTCGCTTCCCAGGTTTAGGTTTAATGGAGCTGGCTGACTTAGCGAAAAGGTGGCTGTAGTGCTGCATCCTTTGCTGTCACTTAACACATATGAATAGTTTCCAGTCGGCAAAGTGTAATGTGAGGATTCTACGTATGGTCCTGTGCCACCACTCAACTGGATTTGCACATTGGTAGTTCCTCCGTGACAGGCAATCGGATTATAACTGACTATAGCAGCAAGTTCTGCAGGTTGATTAACATTTAAACTTGCAGTAGTGATGCAATTATTTGCATCTGAAACTGTAAAGTGATGAAGCCCTGCAGGTAAGCTCAGGTTGCCTATATTTGAATATGGAGGAGTACCGCCATTCGCGCTGATGTGAATTTCTGCCATTTCTCCATTGCAGCGAATTTCATTTGTTATCTGTGTGCTAATGGAAAGAGCAGCAGGTTGCAGGATGTTGACACTGCTAATGTATGTGCAACCGTTAGCATCCATTATACTCAATGAGTGGTTTCCTGCTTGAAGTTGAGATAAACCAGTGCCGGTATATGGAGCAAGACCACCTTGTGCGCTAATTTCAATTTCCGCCGTCCCGCCGAAGCATAGAATAGGCGAGATAAGTCTGTGAGTAGCAGTTAAGAGGTCAGGCTCAGAAAGTGAAATTGACTCTTCGCTGATGCATCCGTTCGCATCAGTGATTACGAAGTTGTGAGTACCTGATGATACCTGATAATTTCTGATTCCATTTATAGGTGAAGTGCCACCCTGTGCGTCTATTCTTATGTTCGCCGTCCCTCCATAACATTTAATGGGTTCAATTAAAGTGAGGGAAGATGTCAGCTTGTCGGGTTGCAAAATTGTGATTTCGCCTGTAGCGTTGCATCCGTTCGCATCAGTGATTGTTAATTGATGATTACCTGCTGCCAATGAAATAATTCCAGTTCCATTATATGGCTCGAGGCCACCGACTCCTGAAACTTGAACAATCGCATTTTCTCCAAAACAGAGCACTGGAGTATGTAAAGCTATACTGGATGTAAATGTGTTAATTGAGATGTTGTTTTCAGTCTTGTTGCCAATGACTGCAGGACTGGATGAAACTACCCTGAATCTGTAAAAATTTGACGGGGCTACTCCTCCTGGTATTGTCACATTTATTGTTCCAGGATGAATGCTCAGGTTTGAACCGATTGTCAAAGCATTTTCAAATGATCCGGCAGAATCACTCAGTTGAACAGAAAAAATGTTTCCTACATTAAATCGTCCGTTAGTTGAATAGTTTACAGAAATAGTTTTTCCGGAACATATTTTTGTGGACGCCACACTTGTAGATAAAATTTCAGGTAAAATTTCAAAATCACCGTTACCTGGATTTTTCCCTTCAAGGTCATTCAAGTCCCGCAATTTTGTGTAATTGGAGTTTAAAGGGTCAAATTGGAAAAGAACGCCGTTGTTCAGTGTGCCTCCTTCAGAAGTCATTCCGTAAAGCATGCCATTGCTGGTTGTTACCAGACTGCCTTTAGGATAAGAGCCGGATGAAGTTCCGTCGAAATCAAATTCCTTTTGAAATGTTTCTGATACTGGATTGTAACTGAAAATGATTCCTTTAGAATATCCCCCAGCTTCCATTGTCATGCCAAATAAGATACCGCTAGGCAGTTCCGTAAGTGATCCAACAGGAGTTTGCCCATCAATCCACAATGAAAATTCATGTTTTGACTCAAATAAATTTGTAATCGGATCATAGCTGAAAACCTCGCCTCCGTTCATCCATCCACCGGTTTCAGTTACACCGTAAATTTTGCCGTCACTTGCTTCCACTAGTGTTCCAGTCGGGTTTCCGCCTTCAATAAAAATATGCTCTATGTAAAATGCATTGAGAGTTGAATTGTAACTGAATAAAACCCCGAATTCTTCTTTAAAATTCCAACTGCTGGTTCCATCATTATTTGTTACCTGGTACCAATACCCACCGCCTTCACTTGTCATGCCGTAAATATTCCCGTTACTTGCCATCATTAAACTACCAACTGGATTGCTTCCATATATGAAGTAGTCGAAGTCGAGCAATTTTACAAACTGACTTGACGACGGTTCATAATAAAACATCACACCATTGTTATATAGTCCGCCTGATGAGGTCATGCCATATAGCTTGCCATCAGGGCTTTCAAATAAATTACCTGTAGGCCATGCGCCGTCATTGCCATTAAAGTCATGAAGCTTGGTAATGTCAAATGTCTTTGGATCAAGACTGAAAATAACTCCATTGTTAAATGTTCCTCCGCTTGTAGTCTGCCCGTACAACAATCCATTTGAACTCAAAGTCAGACTGCCTAAAGGCAGGCTTCCAATTGTGCCGTCAAATTCATAAACTTTATCAAAGCCGGATCCGTCAGGTTTGATTTTGAAGATAACACCCAGATTGTAGGATCCTCCTTCTTTAGAGGTGGACCATAGCTCAGTTTGTGCATTTGTCCGGAATATGGATCCAATACAGATAAATGCAAACAGTAGTGTAATGATTTTGTGTTTCATTTGATTATTGTGTTTCATGTTAATAGTGCCTTTATTTGTGAATTGCTTTTTTAATATTCATTAATTTGACATTGCCCTGAAAGGCCCTGTTTATAAGTATTTTGGGAGTTTAAATATAGAATTTAATTTTAATTTAAATGAATATTTATTTAAATACAATTCATGCCTGATTCCAAAGAATACGGCTGAAAAATCAAGTAATTTTAGCGTATTTATGATCTTTGTTTCTTTTTAAATAAAACTGCAGAATCAGTCAATGAAACAGTATATTCATGCTGGTTCAGGACTAAGTTCATGCTATATTGGTACTACATTTGGTTCAATGATACAAGTCAGATTTTTTATACTACTCATGATTGCCCTTGTGTGCTCTTGTTCAGTGAGCGGGCAGGATTACATAATCAAATCGAATGGTGATTCGCTGTCCGTTAAAGTGCTGGATTTAAAAGGTGACAAAATTCGTTTCAGAATGTTCAATGATAATTCTGGAACAATCAGGGAGGTTTATAAAAATCAGGTTTCAAAAATCATTTATGAAAATGGAACTGAACTGAAAATTATTTACAATATGTATGAGGTCTCTCCTGACCTTTACGCTGATCTGCCGGCCGTTGTTTTTAAAGCAGATTTATTCGCTCCTTTGTTAAATCATGTCACATTCGGAGTGGAATTCAATGTTGCGGATAATACGAACATAGAAATAAAAGGAGGTGTGATTGGTCCAAGAATTTCCACAGCTCTAGATAAAGCGGATGGTTTCTTGCTTAAAGCCGGATTGAAATTCGTTTGGACAAAGGATGTCATACGCAGAGGATTAAAATATAGCCACCCATTTATAGGAAAATATGTAAAGCCGGAGCTTGTATATAATCAGTATCTTCTGTTTGAAACTGAAGATTCAGGGCCTGAGTCGCGATTGTTTCTCAGCAACTATTCGATTCAACTTGATTTCGGAAACCAGCTTTTGATTTGGAATCGTTTCAGTATCGATTATTTTATAGGACTTGGATACGCGATCCAGACTAAATCACCCGACAAGCTGAATGCCAGAAGAGAAACTGATTATAGTTACAATTACACTCACTTGTATTTTGGAAAACAGTTTCCTTTGGCGCTAAGTGCTGGAATCACCGCAGGTTTTGTTTTCTAAATTTCAATAAAAATTTCAACGGAACAATGTTACGTGACCTATCACCCGGTGTTTCTGATCTTTGTAGTCAAAAACATCAATGACGTATTCATACACATCAGTTTGACAAACATTTCCGTTGCCGAAGTATGTGCCGTCCCAAGGCTGGCTCGTACTTGTGCAGTGAAAAATCTTTAATCCCCAACGATCCAAAATCCACATTTCATAGCTTTTCCAGCCTATCCCCTGAGCGATAAAAAAGTCATTAATGCCGTCACCGTTCGGTGTAAAAGCATTCGGAACATAAATTGTAAATTCCTGTTCAACCCTGATTATACTGTAAATGGTATCTGTACATCCACCTATGCTTGTTACAATAAGCCTTACAATATAGGTGCCTGTGTCAGTATATTCATGAACAGGATGTTGGATAAATGAAATGTCCGAGCCATCTCCGAAATCCCATTCGAATCTGATTGCATTAAAACTGTTATCAGTAAAATTAACTATCGGTTGGAAAATGGAAACTTCATCTGCGCTCTGCTGAAAATCAGCAACAGGATAGCCGTACACAATAACAGCATTCGGAATCAGCATTGAAGAAGTGCATCCGGTTTCTGAAACAAGATTCAGTGAAACATCATACTCGCCGGGTATAGTGTAAATATGTGAAGGATTTTGTTCAGACGATGAGGTGCCGTCGCCCAAATTCCAAGTATAAACTGTGCCAGGTGGAACAAATGAATAATCCTGAAAATTAGCATATACGGGTGTGCAGCCAATAATTGACTGCGGTAAGAATTGAGCAACAGGGGCAGGTTCGACCAGGATAATTACTGACTGTGTTACAGTGGGGCTGCCGCATCCATCAGTGACGATCACCGTAAATGCTGAATCGGTCATAGGATATACCGTATGTGCAGGGCCTGTGATCGCACCGGAGTTCCAAGTGTAAACATAGGGCCCGCCGTTTCCTCCGGTAGCAACAGCTGATATTGAAGCCGGTTCGCCTGCGCAAATTTCCAGAGGATCAGAAATTGTAAGCGACAAGGCTGGATAAACATCAACTGAGATTTGTTGGGCAGGAAGGCTGCATCCGTTTTGATCAGTCACGCTTACTGAGTAAATAGTGGCAGAATCGGGCGAAATTGTCTGAATGGAATCAGTTACGCCATTGCTCCAAAAATAGAAATACGGACTTGTGCCTCCGCTTACTGAAGCAGAAATTGTTGTGTACTGATTGATGCAAATTGTACCGGAACCACTAACTTGCATTTGAAGAGGTGTGGGTTGTTGAATATTAACTGAACTTTGTTGAGTACATGAATTGGCATCCGTTACAATAACAGAATAGGTGCCTGATGGCAATCCGGAAATTTGCTGATTCGTAATTCCCAAACTTGTCCAGTTATAAGAATGTGGGGTAGTTCCGCCTGCTGAAGATACTGTGGCTGTTCCGTCTGATAATCCAAAACAACTTGCATCTGTATTTGAAGTGCTAATGGAAAGAATCGCCGGCTCTGAAATCTGTGTGCTGCTTTGTATTCCGCATCCATTTGCATCGGTAACAAATACTGAATATGAGCCTGGTGATAATCCTGTAGCGTTTGAAGAATTACTGACCTGAGGATTCCAGCTGTAAAAATATGGTGCTGTTCCGCCTGATGCACTAAGGCTTATGCTTCCGTTTGCCATACCATTGCATTGCACGTTTGTGGATGTGCTTGTTGCGACCAATGCAGGAGGTTCGCTGATATTCAGATAGACAACTGTTATACATCCGTCATCATCAGTAACCTGAACTGTGTAATTTCCTGCAATCAGGTTTGAAGCAGTATTTGAATTGCCTCCGAATGGCAGCCAGTTGTATGAATAAGGGGGTGTTCCTGCAGATGCGCTTACTGCTGCTGATCCGTCACTTCCTGCAAAGCAAGCCACATGGGTCAGCACTGAACCGCTTGCAGTTGGACCACCGATGTTTCCAACCAAAGCACTTGCAGTTGTTGTACACAGATTGCCGTCAGTTACGGTTACTGTATAAGTTCCTGGAACGAGTCCTCCTGCTGATGCATTTGTTGAACCAGTTGGTGACCAGTAGTATGTATAACCTGGCATTCCTCCGGTGGCATTTACACTGGCCGTGCCGTTCGGACTGCTTCCGCAGGATGCAGGTGTGCTGCTTGTGTTGAGATTTATCGCCGTAGGTTGATTAATGTTAGCGGTGTTTGATGTTGTGCATCCGTTTGCATCCGTAACAATCACAGTGTAATTGCCTGCCTGGAGTCCGCTTGCCTGGCTCATAGTCCCGGCACTTCCAGACCAGATGTATGTATAACCTGGAGTTCCGCCTGATGCATTTACTGTCGCTGTTCCATCTGCTGATCCGAAACAGAGTGCGTCAGTGGAAATTGTACTGGTATTCAATGCAGGTGGTTCATTGATCTGCATTGTTGAATTTGCTGTACAGCCATTCTGATCAGTTACAGTAACTGCATAAATTCCAATTCCGATCTGGCTGAGTGATTGATTTCCATTCCCACCGGGACTCCATGTGTAAGCGAATGGCCCTGTCCCTGAATTTACATTTGCTGAAACTGATCCAGTATTGCCTCCGTTGCAAAGCACATTAGTTCCAGTAAGAATCACCGATGGCACAGAATATACACTTGTGGATCCGATGATACTGTCACTGCATCCATAAGGTGAAACAACAATCAATTGTACATTGAAATTACCGTTACTCAGATAAGTGTGAGAAGGACTTTGAATTGTACTGGTGTTACCATCGCCAAAATTCCAATAATAATTTAAAGGATCGTTATTGCTGATTGTGGATGAGTTGGAAAAAACAGAAGGATTGTTTTGGCAAACAGGAATACTTGAAAATGAAGCAACTGGCAAGGGGGCTCCAATGAATGAAGAACTGGCTGTATGTACACAGCCTGAATCTGAAGTTACAGTTAACAAAACATTGAAAGTTCCTGTAGAAACAACATTTAATACAGGATTTTGATCTGTAGAATTCCCGAGCGATCCAAAGGTCCAATCAAAGCTCAAGCTTCCGGATGAAATCTGCGATGTATTAGTGAATGTGAAATTTGAATTGACACAACTTACAGGAGGATGAGTGAATGATGCAAGCGGATTCGGATTAATATTTACAAATACAGTGGCAGTATCCTGACATCCATTAATATCAGTAATGGTTAATAGGAATGCTGAATTGACATTCGGACTAACATTGATTGTCTGTGATGTGAAGCCGCCTGGGTTCCATGTGTAATTCAATCCACCGGATGCGGAAAGTGTTGCGCTTTCACCATTGCAGATGTATTGATCGGGGCTGGTAATGGCAATGGGAAGTGTGTTAACAGTCACAGCAACTGAATCACTCTCCACGCATCCGTTGACGCTTGTCACTGTTAAAATATAAATAGTGTTGGATACAGGGGTGACCGTAACTTGCCTTCCGTTCAGGTTACCAGGATTCCATGTATAAGTATTTGTGTTTGGCCCTGGCCCGCCTCCTGATGCTGATAACATGATTACAGATCCATCGCAGACTGTTTGATCAGGTCCGGCATTGGCTTGTGGAAGCGGATGCACTGTCACATCCACATCAGCGTTATTAGTGCAGCCGTTCACATCAGTCACTTCCAATGTGTATGTGATTGACTGAGTGGGAGTAACTGTGATATTCTGAGAACTTATTGCCCCGGGATTCCAGACATAAGTCACACCACCGTTCCCTGACAAATTCACGCTGCCACCTTCACAAATTGTCTGGGAAGTGCCTGCATTTGCTATTGGTAGCGGATACACTGTTAATGGTTGTGTGATCGAAGAAGTGCATCCGTCGGCGTTAGTTATAGTCAGGCTAATATTATAATTCCCTGCAGCAGCATAAGTGTTTGCCGGATTTGGTATTGTAGAGGAATTCCCGTCACCAAAATTCCAGGACCAGTTTGTAATTGCAGAGGATGAGGTCGAGGCGTCCATGAAGTTTGCCTGCTCACCGAGGCATACATTCGCCAGACTGAAAGCAGCAGCAGGTATGCTTGGTGCAATGACCAGGGTTTGAATCTGCGTGTCAATACAGCCACCTGCAGTTTGAACCGTAAGTGTAACCTGGTATGTACCGGCTGCCGCATATGTATGTGATGGGCTTGTGGAAGTTGATCCTGTTCCGTCACCGAAATCCCATGTCCAGGAACTTATATTCCCTCCTGAAATTGATGACTGATCGTTAAATTGGACATTCAATCCGGAGCATGCAAAATTCATATTGAAGGCAGCCACCGGAGTTGCAGAACCAGGATTGACCACTACTGTATCCTGCCTTGAACACAATCCATCTGAAGCTGTAACAATATAAGTGCCCGGTCCAGCTGAGATTGATTGTCCGCTTGCTCCATTATTCCAGGAATATGTATAGTTTCCGCTTCCTCCAATGGCGGTTGCGCTCAAGTTAACAGTGGAATTGCAACCCACAGAAACATCAGGACCTGCATTCACATTGAGTCCTGAGACAATGATACAATAACTGAATACCTGACTGCCCAGGTAAGGGCAATTATCATCCTCAACCGTTACAGTAAAACAATAAGGATTTGAACTGATCTGTGCCTGCGTAGGAGTCCAGCAGAAACTGGCCGACTGACGGTTACCAGGTATCACAGTGAATGTTGCGCCGGGAATGGAGTAGTCCCAGCTAACATATGTGTTCTGACTTGTATTCGGATCCGATGAAAAGAGATTGAAACATGTTTGCGTTCCTGCACAAATTGTTTGTGAGAAACTGCTTGTACCATTGATGCCGCTCATGGCTGGCAATTGATTGTTGCAATTTATCACAGTAACCTGTATGTCCCTTTCAACACTTCCTATCAACACTCCGTTTCGGTATTCTCGCACCAGCACAGCCATAACCGTAACTTCCAGATTTGTCGGTGTCATGCAGATGTCTCCTGTCTGCGGATTGAAGGACATGGCTGGATTTGAAGTCAGTGGATTGCTTGCGGAGAAAGGAGGTCTGTATTGTATATTGAGATTAGGTGAATCATATGGTGTAATGAGTGTATACACAAGCGAATCACCGTCACTGTCGTAGGCTCCATGATTGTAACAATATTGTTGACCCTGACAGACGAATGGTACAGGACGGTTTCCAAATGTGGGTGAATTGTTGCACGGTGCAGCTACATTGTTCAAGGTGGCAAACACATACATTTGTGTTCCGCCTGGAATATTAATGTTGGTGATGGCATTGTTTCGGCAACATAAGTTGTACCCAAATGTCCAGTCTGTGCAAGGGCCGGGTAGATTAACTATGCCTCTGTAAATATACTCCTGCACTCCTGTGAATGTTCCTCCGCTACATGTGCTGGTTTGGGAAGGACAAAGCGGACTGATTTCGTTACCGGTACCCGTGATTGGATAAATGGTAGTGCTGAAAGCAGGGTAACATGAAGAAGAAAGAATGATGTTGGCAAAGCCGTCTGCTGGTACTCCAACGCAATCCCTGTAAAAAGAAAGTGTGATTTCGTATGTGTTTCCGCCAAGACAACGATAAGTAAGGTCTGAGCCCATAGAATGGGAGGCTTGCAGATTTTCTGTGCAGCAAACAAAGAAGGCCATCACGAAACCCATTTTAAGTTCCCTGAATTGAAACGGTATTTTTACCATTGATTAAGTTGAAAGAAATTAAAAATACTATACCGGTCCTTCAAAGTCTAAATCTAAACTAAGCTATGAAATATAATAACATGAAGAAAGTAAAAATGCTTTTGAAGGAATCAATTGATTCCTTTATTTACTGATAATAAATTCACACTTGAGGGTTAAAGCAAGGAGCATAATTTTCCTGTTGAAGCAAAGTAAATCATATGTGCCTCTCAAATGCTTATTGGTCGGGGCTTATGTATGCTTGAGAAAGTCCAATTGCAAATTATATAATATTCAAGAGAATAGTTTTTAATTCAAGCTCAGTTTGACTCTATTTTATATCCGGTTTAATTGCAAGAGATTCTTTAATTCTTACTCAGGGATAAAGTCCATTTTTGAGCCAATTTTAACCTAATGAAACTATATAGCATAAAAAAACCCGGATATTATCCAGGTCTTTTTTAAACTAATTCTCTGTTTCGGTCATCTTCTGATGATGATCTTATGAGTGCTAATGCCGGTGTTTGACTGAATCCTTAAAAAGTATATACCTGACGCAAGCTTGTTCGATTTAACAGTTTGCATTTGCGAAACGCTATTTAACCCAAGTATTACGGAACCCTGCATGTTTACAAGTTCAACTTTCCTTTCTTCAGAAGTCTTCCATTTCAGATGAATCAAATCTGATGCTGGATTAGGGTAGATGCTGATATCAGAATTCGAAGTAAGATTGTTGACGTTCAATGTAAAATCAATTGTGTGCATAGTTGTATTTGTGATCACTGGAGGATTATAGTCAAAATATATTCCTGCTGTGTTATACAGTACAGTGCCATGTGTTGTACCGCTAAGCGGACGAATTCTGTAACTCACATATCCATGACTTTGAGGTTCGTTAGTGTTACTGTCAGGCAGCATGATGTTGTTGAACGTGAATCTTAAAATATCACCTGTCAGGATGTTGAAGCTCATAGGATGGCTATGTCCGGTGATTTCAAAAGAGTTTAAATCAAAATTCCTGTCAAGTGTGTCAAGAATATAAATGTCATAAGCTTCGGCAGTTCCGGTATTCTGAAACCGAATTGTGAAATCAATTAAAGTTCCGGGACGAATGGCATTTGTCGGACCTTCTCCTTCAGGAAAGGCTAACTTGTCATTCGGGTCCCAGCTTGTTCTAACAGGTGCGCACTGAATCACAGTGTTGTCAGCTGGATTCGTATCACCGTTAACTGGTTCGAGCAACATGGTAACGCAAGCCGTGTCACCAAGTGTTGCGGATGTGGAAGTCATTACGTTGGCGCAATAACTCCAGTAATTTTGTGAAGGGGTATAATTCCAAATGAGGGTATCACCGCTGATTGTATAACTGCTTTGCGAATCCGGAAGCGCAGTGAGCATTGGATCCAGTATTACTTTTATTTGTCCTGATGGTGCATTGCATCCTCTGTCGTAGGCGAAAACGCAAACTCGTCCGGTTCTGCCTGGAATTATTCCGCTCAAAGTAACTGTTCCGGTGAGGTCAAAACCAGCGGGACAACTCAGGTAAAAGTCATTGCCGGAAGAAGGAACTGTTGAGACAATAAAATTACCTCCCGCAGGGCAGTTAACTACATAGTTTCCGCCATACCAATTATTTTGATGCACTCTGATTTCATATAATGGTCCATTAGGCACATTAAATGAATAAACTCCATTAATGTCTGTATGTGTCAATGCGACAATATTCCCGCCTGTGCTCAGGCTGATGTTGATCCCTGCTAAAGGTGTGTCACCTGAATTAAAGATACAGTCAGTGTTATTGTCAAGATAGACAGTTCCTGCCAAAGGTCCGCAGTTGGAATTCACTACGATAGGAACAGATATCATGGTATCGGCCACTCCACGTCCGCTAACAATAACCTGAGCGGTATATGTGCCTGCATTCGCATATGAATAGATCCACTGCGTGAAGAAAAAGTTTTGAGGATTCCACAGGTAGAATGTTGTATCGTTTCCATCGCCGTAATTGACCTCTATCAAGACTGAATCGGTTGTAGAAAAGCCGTTCGTCTGACCTTGCAGCATAAACTGCGCGTTTGCAGGTGATGTGCAGAAAATAGAAGAGATTGAATCAGGTCCAAAAAAAACAATGTCTATGAATGGAATTCCTACTGAAGGAATCATGACCGACATGCAAAGAGTGTCTGTGCATCCCAGATCTGTTGTAACTGTAAGACAGACTGTGTATATGCCTGGAAAGCGGAACGAATGAACAGGGTTCTGACTGCTGTCTGACGTTCCATCACCATAATCCCAAAACCAGTCGATTATTGTCCCGGGGCTTGTGCTTGACATATCTATGAACTGAATGACGGAGGAGTCTGGCGCAGCTGCATAATTCCAGTTGAAGGAAGCTGTGCATTGTGCACTGGAATCATTATTAAACGATGTCAAAAGTATAACCATCGTCAACATGATCAGTTTTAAATAGGAATGGTAGAGTTTTTTCATGGCGCTTGATTTTATGGAGATTGATTTTATAATCCTTATTTGGTATAAAAGTGCAAATTTATTTATGTCGGTATGAAATCAATAGTAAATAATCCTTACTCGTTCAATTGACTATTAGCGAAAGAGCCCGATGAACGTGTTTTATTGATTAATTCCAGCCATGATTTAAGCCCTGGCAACTATTGCTGTTGAGCAATTGTAATAGGGTAGGAAGCAGTGCTCACATGTTTGCCGGATGTGTCAGATACAAACAGGAACAGTCTTAGGTTTTTTCCCCGGCCGGGCACTTTAAAACTTACGCGTTTATTTTTGTCATCCTGTATGAAATCAATCTTCATCTCCAGAAAATCTTCTGCACAAAGCATCCATTCAAGATTGAGTTTTTTGCCGTTCAGGTCCTCTAAAATTGCATAATATGTTGCTTCCTGTCCACGGGTGACTTTATCTGAAGCTGAAAATATGTATACATCCTTTACAGGAAATTCTAACTTCTTCCCAGTCCATTTTTCCCTTAATGCATAATATGATTTTTTTACCCGGTCTTTGTGATCCGTGAGACCAAACCATGTATAAGATCCTTCCATTCTGTCGCGCCATGAATAGGCGATACCTCCAATGTTAAATCCTTTTTTTCCTTCCACATGCCTGTCCCAGCGTTCTGTATAAAGCTTTGCCTTGACAGAGCCTGGATCTTCCAATACACGTCCATGCCTGTCATGCTTGCTGAAATAAGTATCCCAATATCCCTGCGGACCATATTCGGAAACCAGATAAGGCCTAAGTGTATCGAACATATATTGGACATCATTCAATGCTTCGAGCTGATCATCATAATATGAATTGATGCCAACTGCATCCACAGAAGGTGCCCTTTGTGCAAAGCCGTAAATCTCTCCTGGAAGTTGATGCGAATTTTCAGCGACCGAAAAAACCGGATGGTTCGGATCTGCAATGCGGATTTTAATTGTAAGAGATTCTATGAAGTCCAAATATGCGTTCCTGACCAGAGTAAGGTAAGGTTGTCCGAACTTGTGCTTGCTCAATCCCCATACTTCATTACCAAGACACCAGCTCAATACCGCAGGTTCATTCTTGAACTTCTCCACATTTGCAAGCACTTCAGCTTCGAGTTTCTTCAGCTTTGCCTTGTCAGCATAATAGTCAATGTCCTGATCAAACCAAAAACCATACATCACTTTGAGGTTTTTCTCATGTGCGACATTGAGGATATTCTGATCATACGCTGAAATTCCATATCTGCGTATGGTATTTGCACCCATTAATCGAATTTTTTCAAAATCTTCCTCCAGCTTCTTGCGTGTAAGTGGAACATTGCCGTCTCTCCAGTCGGAATGCGTATTATATGCAATTCCTCTGATATAAAACTCATTGTTGTCGATAAAGAGTTTAAATTCCGGATACTTTCCTTTGACAAATGTTTTTTGGATATTGTTTTTTACATCCGAGGAACTTAAAACCGGAATGGATGAATAATTAAAGCTATGGGTTAGGAATTTACTTTTAATATTTTCACTCAATATGGAAGCCAGTGTTTTGTCATTGTGAAATGTCCAGTCTATTCTTGTTGATCCGTCAGCCGGTCTCCACTTGGTGGCACCCCAATGCGGGTCTTCATCACTGCAGAAGAAAACGACTGAACGTATCTCGGGATAATTATTTTTAATTTTGCTAAGGGCATCTTTAAACCATTCAGCCCTATTGCCTCCAAAGCCTGTGGTGCCAAACTCAGATAGCATTACAGGTTTTTTATATTTACGCAGCTTTTCTGAAAAAGGCTTGTAAAGAGCTTCAAAGTCAACCCACACACCGTTGGAATTTGCCAGACCGTAGTTCAGGTTTGTCACACCAATCCAGTCTACAAATTCATCTCCGGGATAATATTTTTCAAGTTTATCCTCTTCCCATGGATTCCAAACCCAAGTAACATTTGTTGCACCAAGCCGGTTGAAATATTTTACTATATAATGATGGGCTTTGATAAATTCATCGGGTGTATTACCCCCTGATTCATAAGACCAGGAATAGGAGGGATTGTCCATCTCATGTGCAAAGCGCAGCATCACAGGTTCATTCAGATTCCTGATTTTTTCAGCATATGCATGTATGTATTTGTCTAGCTTGCCTTCTGTAATTGCAAGAAACACTTTCCAGTTGACGCTCAAATAAGGATCATCTTTAAATTCCGGAAAGTTGCTTGTATAGGGTTCCCATGTAATCATGGGTATAGATCCTGATTTGCGTATTTCTCTGAACAGTTTTTCCGGAAAGTCTTTCAGGCTTGCAGGGCCCCAGTGCTGATAAATAGAAACAATATTAAACTTAACATCAATGGATTTTTCAATTTCATGCACCGGAGACATATTATTTTGTCGGTCTGTATTCGGTGAGTAAACGCCAAAATAAAATCCTCCGTATTCTTTTTCAATGTCTGCACTTATGATTGCAGACTCAGGAAGATCGATGCTGTCCGGCAGACTGCTAAATCCGATAGCTAAAAAAGGAATGAGTATACCCGCAGCAAATGCAAATCGTCTTAACTGACGAACAAGACCGCGGTACATGATATTCAGCCTGTAAAACAACTGGTCTGTCATATTCTCAATGCTGTGATGTGAGCTGAATTTATTAATGAGTTTTTGTTGCGATAAAATTACACATATTGTAAGCAATAATCCATTTATCCCTGCAAAGGATGCCATGGCTATGCTGTATGGATTCCAGTCGATATTGAGCCCGTAGCCAATACAGCCAAAACAAAATAACGCTGCTATAATATTCGGAATGCTTTGTTTCCATTCATTATTTATTTCATCATCTTTGGGAGTGGGAATATAAGGGATTCGAACTCTCAGAATTGTTGTAAAAAATCCAAGCAGATAAATCCACCAGGTTCCAAACCTGAGTACACCTCCTGTCAGATTCAAACTTCTTTCATGTTCTTCAATGAGCCATTTTTGCATATACAAGCGGATGCACAGTGCTACAGTGAACAATGGAACAAAGCGAATGAAAAACTCTTTCATGTCTAGTGTCCAGGCCACATCTGCATAGATAAGTGCCAGCGATGGAACGATAATGTCAATCAGCGTGATAAATCCGTATAAATAATACATCGGCAAGGTGAAATAATGCACTTTTTGAAAAGTGCTGAACTTCCTGAATTTACTGATGAAAGTCGTAAACAATAATTCAAAGGTGCCTCTTGACCACTTTAACTGTTGTTTGTAATAAGCGGACAGGCTGAAAGGAACAAGTCCTTTAGAAAGAATTTCAGGAATATAAACAGACTTCCACCCTTGTGCGTGAAGCTTCATTGCAGTATGCATGTCTTCAGAAAGTCCTGCCGCATGTCCTCCGATTGATTCAAGTGCTTTACGCCTGAAGCTGCAATTCGCTCCTATAGCCTGAACTGTACCCAGGGAATGCATCCCCATCATCATGGGCCCGTAAAAAGAATAGGTCTGCTCGGCTGCGCCTTTGGCTACAAAGCTATCATTGTGATTGCTGTATCCCTGAACACATTGTACGAATCCGACATTTTCATCCTGAAAATAAGGCAGTACCCTGTCAATAAACTGCGGTACCGGCACATGGTCGGGATCCAATATGATGCATATTTCACCTTCAGATTGCTTTAATGCGTTGTTGATGTTTCCGGCCTTTGCATCGATTTTTACTTTTCGTGTAACATGGATCACCCCGAGTTCATGACACATTTGTCTCACCTCTGGATCATCGGCTTCATCACACAGATAATTTTTATGAGTATGCCGGATGTTTACCATTGCTGTGAGCGTTCTCTTTAACATGTCCTTCGGCTCACCCGCACAATAGGTCGTAAATATGTCGACTGTGTATTTTTGTTCACTTTTTGTTTTGGGAGGGACAGCTATGTGTGAATAATGGAACCATTCATGATTCCATCTCAACAGCTTGAATACAAGTGCAACCGATAAAAGTGTGTACAATACCGGGTGACCGATATGATTGTCACTGAAAAACCACCAGAGAAAATTTATTGTCAGTGCTACGCCAATGATACTGAGTATCCTGATGCAGAGGACTTCTTTTTTTTCGGGTATCGGCGCCTTCTTGATAAGCTCAAGCTTTCGAGAAGGTGTACTCTTAACAAGCAATTCATTTACTTCCTGCATGATTGAAAAAAAATCTAATGTGGATTTATTCATCGCTTGAATAAATAATCCACCAGGTTAAACAAAGATTTTAACAGCTTGTGTGCGGCAGAAAATGTTTCAGATTAGTTGATAATGGTTCATGCCTGATTCTGCCATTGACACGTTTACAAGTTAAAAAAAATATCAGTAATAAAAATTTATTCGTAGATATAATGTCTTTCCCTTCATAAAATCGCCAATATTTTTTGTATCAGGTTCATTGTTTGCCATGGTAAAATACTGTGAGTAAAGGCTTTTGTGCAGATTTTAGACGGAAATCCTTAAGATTGAATTAGACTAAATGAAATAAATAAAAAATATTTATAGTTTTTGTCATCCAGGTAAATAAGGGGCTATATCTTAATTACAATTATGACAAGAAGTTTTATTTAATCCTTAATTATATGTTCAGGTTTTCTGCCAAGTAGTTTGCCAATGACAGCTCCGGTGATGGTTGACATTATAATGGTGACAATTACGTCTGTTACAAGCATGTTAAACATCATGATATTGGTAGTGCCGTACATGATTAGATCATAAGAAAGGCTAATAAAGAAACCCATGATTGCGCCGAGTTTAGCGCCATCAGAGGCATTCCTTATGTTTGCAAATTGTCCGAAAATTACGGAGTAAAAAATACCCCAGGTCAGGTTGCCCGCAATCAGTGGGATGAAGTCTGGCATTTCTTTCTGAACACCGCTCGCAGAACCGGTACTTGCCATCATGAAATCCATTAAGAGTATTCCGTAAAACAACCATCCCAGAAAAAAGAACATGATTCCGCCGACCAGTCCGGCTACAACAATTTTGCTGCTTTTCATTTTGTGTTGGTTTTATCTTTTTGTGAAGAATAGAATTTCCTTTACTTTCAAAGGTTGTATAAATAAAAAGAAAGATATAAGCGCGTAGTGAAAAGTTTTGAACAAATTATAATTCAGCAATGCTGTCTTGCATTATTATCTGAAAAATATTCTGATGCCTGTGCCGAATACAAGGATTTCCTCAAGCCCTAATTCTCCGACATTCGGAACAATGCTGACCAAATAAGCATCATTTGTGCTGATTTCAAAGTATGATTCAAATTTCAGATTAAGCTTTCCAGATTCTCCGCGAATGGCAGAAGATATAAAAAATCCTTCCCTCAATGCTGTAGAAAACCAGTAATAATTTGGCGGATAATCGTTTGAAGAGGTGAAATTTTTCATGAAGAACTCTTTCCCGGTCGTATAACTGAGATATAATCCCGTTTGAACAGGAATAAAACTGAGTTTCTGCACTGGAATTGAAAATGGTTCATAGGAGATCTTCAGAGTGAAAATATGAAGAGGGTCCAAGCTGAATTTTTCAGGAACATATCCGTATAGTAAATCAAATGATATTTTATTTTTCAAGACCTGGTAGCCTGGTCCTGCCGAAATCATTCCGATTCCTCCGGCGAATTGGGCCGTAACCCGATGTGGAAGAAGAGGATTCGGTTTTATAGCTGCTTTTTGAATAGGATTTTCTTTTTCCGGAGCAATGTTATTTAAATCATCACAAGCACTGTTGAATGACATGAACATGATTCCTGCAAGTATGGTCAATGCTCTGTATGTCATAAATCTATTTTTTGAAAACTGAAACCTTCCCTGTCAAGACTTAATACAACAAAGCAATCTTTTTTAGGGCTGCTGGAGTTGAGATAAGTGACTCCGTCATTGAAAGGTGTATTGATCTGGAAGTTATGGTTATGCCCGTGCATGACGAGTAAAAGTTTTTCGGACCGGGCCATTGCATTCGCAAACTGATTACTCAAGGCCGGATCGAAGTCTCTGTCATATGGGGCTACATGGCAAATAACAAGAATATCTCTCACCTCATCTCCGGTTTGAAGTTCAGCATCCAGCCAATTCATATCAGGAACATTGCCGTTAAAGCCGTATTCAAGTCCGTTGGTATTGACAAATATGTATTTAACTGAGTCATGGATAAATGAAAAATCAAGAGGGCCGTACATTTCCCTGAATACTTCGTCACCGTTTGCCAGTATATCATGATTGCCAATCACTGCCAGATATGGAAAACTCATCCTGCTCAGTCTCTCGTGCATCCACTCATATTCTCTTAACAGTCCGAAGTCCGAGAGGTCGCCGGAAACAATAACAAAGTCGATATCTTGTATTTGATTTATTACTTCAGTGAATTCAGAGACGTCAGCGTAAAATCTTTGTGTATCTCCTATGAAGCCGATTTTATAACTCTGCTTATTTCCACCGTTTAGTATTTTGTAAATGGCTTTGGCATTCAGGTCACGGTATTCAGGTTTAATTCTTACTTCATTCGGACTAAATTCGAATTTTCCGCATGAAAGGAATATGATTATTGTTGAAATAAAACCTATCAAAAAAAAGTTTTTCATTCACTTAATATAATTAAAAAAATCCATCTAAAAAAAATCTCTAAATGAAGGAGATATTTCTAAAATTACATAAAGTCTATGCCCTGATGATTTAAAAGAAACTCATGGATACAATTGATTGTAACTGTGGATTCAGAAAGTCGCCGGAATATCTATGTTTTCAACAGAGTACATTGGTTGTGCTCTTACCCCGAACTCCGAACTAGTATTTCGAACCCTAACCAGTTCAGGGTTTTGCAAATGCAGGATTAGTAAGGAAATTGTAATCTGTCAGTGTTTTCAGGAATGCGATAATGTCGTCCATATCCTGTTGTGTCATTCTTCCTTTTACACTGGTGCGAAGGTTTGCGTCAAGATTTTGAGGGTAATGAAATCCGGTGTTGTAGTGATCCATGACTTCCTGTAAAGTGAAAAATCTTCCATCATGCATGTATGGCGCTGTCACTTCGATGTTTCTAAGACTTGGCGTTTTAAATTTGCCAATATCACTGGCAAGCAAAGTGATTCTGGCTCTGCCACTGTCTGCAGCGATTGAATCCAGTCCTGTGTTCCTGAACTCAAAGTCGGTAAATGTGCTTCCCATAGTGTGACAGTGCACACAATCCCCTTTAAAAGGATCGGCATATAAATCCATGCCTCTTTGTTCCTGGGCGGTAAACGAATCGAGTCCGCGCCTTACGCGGTCAAATTTTGAATCACCCGAAACCATAGTGCGCTCAAACTGGGCAATCGCTTTCATGATCATCGGTGTAGTGACTGTACTTGATCCAAATGCTTTCCTGAACAATTCCGGGTACTCCGGATGAGCATTGAGTTCCTGAATTACATTAGCCAGGTCTTCGTGCATTTCCACCGGATTCTGGATCGGTCCGATCACTTGTGATTCCAGGTCTGCAGCGCCACCGTCCCAGAAGAAATTGCTGGCATAGCCAAGATTGAACAATGGCATTGCATTTCTGTCACCGGGTATTCTGTCAATTCCAATGCTAAACTGTATTGTGCTGTCTGAAAATCCGAAATGTTGCTTGTGACAATCTGCGCAGGCCATTGTATTATCGCCCGAAAGAATTGGGTCGTAAAATAGTTTCCTGCCCAATGCAATCCCTTCTTCCGTCATTGGGTTATTTGCTGGAATTGGCATTGCAGGTAAGCCTGGAGGAATATCGAGAATGTAATGCGAATGATTGTGTCCGTCTCCCGGATCTATAACATCATCTTCTTTTTTCTTGCAGGCAATGATTACAAAGCCGGCCAGCAATGCTGTCAGTAATAATTTACGCATTTGATTATTCAGATCTGTCGTATGAGAATGAATTCTGGAAGTTTTCGAAAAGGGAAGTCAGCCAGTCGCGGTCATCCACACTTGAGGATTGCCGGATGTTATTACCGTTGAATTCCACAGTATGAGTGGATCCGTAGAGTGAATTGAGGTCAAAGTTCAGATAAAGCTTCTTTTCATTATTATCAATTCTGAGAGCTCCAATTGGAAGTTCTATCTGTGCAAGCACAGGGTCAGTACCATAGTGGTATAACAGGGGCTCAATGCTGCCGGTGCTGTCCATGAAATCTCCTTCATGCTTGAAAAATATATAGCCGGTATTCCAAGTCCAAATCATCCCATGCACCGGATCAAGATCTCCGTCCTGCGCGCCTGTATGATTTCTAACCGGATCAACTCCAAGATAAAATCGGATTCGGTTATAAGTCCCGTTCGGAACTACATTGCCGTAAATTCTGCATGTTGAATCGACTTTCGCATTGATCAGATCGTAATTATTGAATTTGAATTCTGAACTGTCGTCTTTGATTAAAACCACATTTGTGACATAATACTTCAGCATGTCTACCTGGTAGTTATTCCCGGCCGCATTCGTGTAAAGCCTTTGGCCAAATTGAATTTCCTGTCCACCCGCAAGATTTCTGAAAAAGATGGTAAGCTTACCGCTGGTGCCCGGATTAACAGGAACCGGATCTTCGTTCTTTTTCTTGCAGGATCCAAAAGCAATGGAGAACAAAACTGCATAAATCAGCAGACTGACAGCTGAGGCTGAGTAGGATTTCATGGACTCGTAAATATGAGGAATACTTTCGCTAAAGTAAGAAAAAAAGCGTAAATTTCCTGTAGTGAGAGTGAAGCATGATTTTAGAGTAATCATGATGAATGTCATTCATTTCAGATGTGAAAGGTCAGATGCAATTAGATTCGGCCTTATTATCTTTATAAGTACTAAAAAGCATTAAAAATATTTTAAAATCATCGATATGTCGCTACTGTTTGAAACCTACACTCACAAGGGCAATGAATTCCTGAATCATGTGTCTTCCTTCCTCACAATTAAGGAAAAATCCAGATCCGGGAGGATCACAAGATGTGTCCTGAAAACTTTGCGAGACCGGCTCACACATGCTGAATCACTTCAATTACTCGCACAGCTTCCAATGGCCATCAAAGCACTATATGTGGACGGATGGAAATATTCTGAAAAGCCCAATAAAATAAAGACCATGCAGGAATTTATTGACGAAGTAATAAGGACAGACGGTAATTCTGCCTGGAAGGATTTTTCCAGCGAAGAAGAAGTGATCGAAGGGATTAATGCTGTTTTCAAAACTTTGGCAATTTATGTGTCTCCGGGTGAAATAGAAGATGTGATGGCTGTTTTGCCAAGAGAACTGAAAATAATGCTAACCGAATCCATCATGTATTGATTTGTAATATTTAAAAATGCAATAATTATGAGCCAGTTAAAAGAAAATATAAGCATAATAGGTCAAACACATTTTCCGGCTATCTCCATTATTCTGCCACTTGCAGAAGGAAATGCGCGTGTGAAGGTTGCAAAGGATAGACTGAATACTTTGATAGAGCAAGCAGCCGTTGTCATGCTGAAAAAGTACAGCAAGCAAAAGACCGATGAAATGATTGATCGTATGCGCCGGACGGTGAATAAAATTGACTTTTCATCCAGTGCAGGTTCATTGGCGCTTTTTGTATCACCGGAATCAGACCGTGTAGTTCATTTACCATATTTTGCAGATGAGAAGGTTGTAGTGGACTCTTCATTTCAGGTGAGGGATTTAATCTATTCTGCCAAGCTCAATAAAAATTATTTGTTGGTGATAATATCCAGAAATAATGTGAAAACACTATTTGGATACGGAAGTATACTTCTCCCTATTGAGTTTGATGGTATGCCTGATAATGTCAATGAAATCAGGAATGAAAGAAGCTTTCCCGGATGGGACTATCTTGATACAAATGCTTATGAGGAGAAAAACCTGAAAAACTATCTGAGATTCATAGATGAAGTGATTGAGGAAAATATCAAGTCTTCGAATTTGAATCTGATCATGACCGGCGACATAAAAATTCTGGCCTACTTTCGAAATCATTCTAGGAATCGCGACAGGCTGATCGGCGAAATAGAAGGAAATTACGAAAAACATTCCCTAGCCCGGTTAAGTGCTCTGATTGAACCGCTTCTCAATAAGCTTATTTTGCAGGATCAGGAAGATGCGTTGAAGCTGCTTGAGCAATCAGTGAGTTCAGGAAATTTTTCGGCCGGAATTTCTCAGGTCTGGCGTGCTGCTGCTGAAGGCAGGGGCAGGTTGTTGCTGGTTGAAAAAGACTATTTTCAAAAAGCAGGTTTTGGCAAAGACAGCTATACTTTGATCTTAGATGAACTTGCTGATTCATCCCATAATGTTGTAGTCGACGCTGTGGACGATATCATTGAATTGGTACTAAAGCATAATGGTGACGTTGTGTTTTTTGAAAAGGACACTCTCGCGAAATTTCAACGTATTGCAATTGTAAATCGCTACTGAACGAAATATTTGACCCGGATAATATTATTTTAATAAATTTCCTGAAAACCCAAATTATGAAAACATTTCTTGTGCCTACGGATTTTTCTGAAAATGCTCTTCATGCTGCCAGATATGCTCTGACGATGAACAGGAAAATGAAGGCGAAAATTGTACTGTTTCACTCTTACGTGGTGCCTGTTTACGCAAGTGATATCCCTGTGATTGTTCCCATTGATGCAGAACTGCTGAAAGCAGGAGAAGAGTCATGCAGAAGGCTTCATGCAGCAATGCGTGCTGAATTTCCTGAGTCGGAGATAATAATGGACATCAAGCAGGGATATCCGGAGGAGGAGATAATTGAGGCGGCATCAAGTCACAAAGCAGACCTGATCATTATGGGTACAAAAGGAGCAAGTGGTCTGAGAGAGACTTTAATCGGAACCATTACTGCTTCGGTGATGGAAAATGCAACTTGTCCTGTCATGGCAGTTCCTTTTGAAACTGTTTTCAAGCCATTCGAAAGATTTGTTTTCGCGACAAATTACGCTGAAGGTGATTTCAGATATGTAGAGCAGGTACTAGAATTTGTGAAAGCTTTCGACGCAACATTAGTGCTCTTGCATATTTCTTCCGGGGAAATTGAAAAATCATACGAGTATGAAGCTATTGAAAGGTTTAAGGAGAGAATTAAGGACGACAGTGCTTATTCAAGACTTGAAATTAAGCTGATAGAAAGCACCGACGTATATGAAGTGCTGAATAAATTCATTGTAGATTCTAAAGCGGATGTAGTAGCAATGACAATGAGGAAAAGATCATTTATCCAGAAGCTTTTCAGCCGGTCAGTAACCAAAAGAATGGCTTATCATACTCACATTCCTTTGATTGCATTCCGGGCTGCAGATTGAACTTGTCTTCAATTTTTTGTAATTTCAGTTAATTTATTTAAAGTCGTTTACAACTCATTTTAATATATGAATAAGAAAAGCAAATGGTCGATCAATCTTGGTCGTATTGCAGGAATCGAAGTGAGGATTCACTGGACATTCTTCATCCTGTTTTTATATGTATTGATTGTAGGCCGTTCCCAGGGACAAAACCTGTCAGACAGTTTGATGATGCTGGCATTCATTCTCGCGGTGTTTTTTTGTGTCACCCTGCATGAGTTTGGCCATGCTTTAATGGCTAAAAAATTCGGTTGCAAAACGCGTGACATCACACTGTTGCCAATCGGAGGCTTGGCCCGAATGAACCGGCTTCCGGAAAATCCTTCACAGGAAATGCTTGTTGCACTCGCCGGGCCTTTTGTTAATTTGGTGATTGCCGTGATTCTATATGTGTGGCTTTCATTGAATGACGGCCTCACGGAGTTGATTGATTTCGCTAAGCTGGATGCAGAAAATTTTTTTCCTGCGCTTTTTGTCGCCAATGTCGTACTCGCGGTCTTCAATCTGATTCCTGCTTTTCCAATGGACGGAGGCAGGGTGCTTAGGGCCTTGTTAAGCATGCGATTGCCCCGGCATAAAGCCACAAGGATCGCGGGAGGTGTTGGCCAGTTCATTGCGATATTATTCGTTTTCATCGGCCTGTTTTATAATCCCTTTCTTGTATTCATCGGTGTGTTTATCTTTTTAGGCGCTCAGATAGAGACAGACTATTATCAGTCAAAATATCTTTTGAGAACGTTTCGAATAGGGGATGCCATGATTCACCAGTTTAAGCCTCTGCACCCTTCGGAACCGCTTTCTGCAGCTGTGAATGCGCTCCTTGACGGACATGCTTCAGAATTCGTCGTGCAGGATAATTCAGAACCTGCAGGAATACTCACCAGAAAGATAATTCTAGAAGCCTTAAAAACTCATGGACTTGATGTGCCGATTTCACAGGTGATGGAAAAGAATTTCAGTGTTGCAGAAGAAGAGGGTTTGCTCGACAAAGCCTATGAAAAAATGAGAATGAATAATATCAGCATCATGCCGGTTGTGAAAGGAAAGAAACTCGTAGGACTGATTGATATGGAGAATATAATGGAATTCCTGCTGGTTAGGGCGGCCATTGCAAATAATAAAAAGCTATCTTGAATTGGATGTGTTATTCCGGATCACCACTTTTTTGATATGATGTCTATTTTTCCGAAGACTGCTCCTGCTTCTATCCTATAGGCCGGTTGATCCGATTTGTATGCAGCAGTTGTATAATTTGAATTCCCAATCATGGCCACACTTCTGCCGGGGGCATTCACCGCCCCGAATACTGTACTCATTTCAACAATGGCAGGAATGCTGTCATTGAGGATGAGTGTGGCATTACCGAAAACCACACCGACTTCTATTTTTTTATTTTGAACAGGTACTTCAGCTTTAAACAAGTCCACGGTTCCTGTGCCGAATACAAAGCCATATTCCTTTTCATCGCTGGAATATTTCATTTCCTGTTCGCTGAATACCGCGCTGCTGGATGATCGGGATTTCCACGTGCTTCCGCTGATTACTTTGATTCCCCAGTAAATAAGTAGAAGCCCGATGATGACTCTGAAAAATGGGAACTGTATATGAAAAACTTCTTTGAGTATAATCGAAACTCCAAGCAGGATGATGATTATTCCCCAAAATGTTGCTGACGATAAGAAGCTCATGAGTTTGAATTTTTATGAAACAAAATTATCGGAATTTACTTAGTTGTTTTACTCTTCTTGAAATATTTTCTGAAAAGGAAGTTATCCTCCAGCGCTTTTGTAAGTTCATTAATTCCGGCAGCACTTGAATCTATGTTTGCAAGTGAGTTTTTCAGATGTATGGCACTGACGGAATCACGGAGCAATACTGAGGCAATGTTGTCTTCCTTCTCTAGTTGTGCAATTGTGCCGCGCAGAAGCTGACTTGTTTCCTGCAGATTCACGCTTGTTTCGTTGATAGAGTTCATTGTTTTCAGGAAAGTAATATGTAACTCGCTGCTGTCTTTTGACATGCTGCCTAAAAGCCCTTCACCCTTTTGTATCCCGGAACTAAGCTGATTAATAGCCGAACTTGCCTGCCTGAGATTTGCTGAAATTATTTCGAGGTTTTTAAGAGTGTTGATTATGTTGCTTCCTGATGTAGTGTCTGAGAGAAGTGAAATAACAGTTCCCTGTCCACCTTTCAATTCGCCAGATATTTTTTTCAGATCTTCTGAAACCCTCGAAATGTTTTCATTTGTTACACTCAATGTGCTGAGCATTTGATCTGTATTCACAAGTGTATGTGAACTGATCATATCGCCTTCTTGGATAAATCCTGCCTCGGATGTTCCTGGACTGATATTTATAAGCCTGTTACCAATCAGTCCGTCAGTTCCTATGCTCGCCGTAGAATTTTTCCGGATATAAGCTGCAGCACTTTTATCAAGAACCATGCTGACTAAAATTCCGGAGTCACCCTGAATTTTCACTTCTTCAACCGTACCGACTATAATTCCCGAGTATCTTACATTGTTTCCTTTCTGAAGGCCTTCCACATTATCAAAGCTGGTATAGAGTTTAATGTTGTTGCCAAAGAGATTCCGGTTATCACCGATAAAATACATACCGCTGATGAAAAGAATGAGTCCGGCAATGATAAAAATTCCAAGCCTGACTTTATTTCCGCTTTCCAAGTCCATGTGTAAAGAATGTTTTGATTTTTTCGTCTTCGCTGTTTTGAAGTTCTTCGAATGTACCCTCCGCATAATTGGTCCCGTCAATCAGTGCGACCAGACGATTTCCAGTAATTCTTGCGCAATACATGTCATGCGATATTGTTATGGATGATGTGTTGTATTTGTTCTGCATTTCCAGCATCAGCTTGCTTATTTCACTGCTGGTAAAGGGATCCAGACCTGTAGTTGGTTCATCATAAAAGACAATTTCAGGTTTCAAGACCAATGCCCGGGCAAGCCCGACTCGTTTTTTCATTCCACCAGATAATTCGGATGGTAGCAGATTGATTGCATAATACAATCCGACGTTGTCCAGTGTTTCTTTGATGATATCATCCATTTCTGACTTACGAAGGTCTGGCCTGTTTCTTCGAAGCGGAAACTCAAGGTTTTCTCCTACAGTCATGCTGTCATACAAAGCACTGCTCTGAAAAACAAATCCCATCTTTACCCGTAATGCATCCAACTCCACAGCATTTAAATCCTTTATCTCCTGTCCCAGCACTTTAATTGAGCCACTGTCGTACTTCATAAGGCCAACCGCACATTTTATCATCACAGATTTACCTGAGCCGGATCTTCCCAGTACAACAATGTTTTCTCCTTTATAGAGTGTGAGGCTGAAGTTACGCAGAACATGATTGCTGCCGAAAGATTTATTCAGATTCTTTATTTCCAGAACAGATTCCATATTTTCATCCTGTATTTTAAGTGATGCCAAGGAAATCCGCTATTTGTACGGCAATCAGGTCTATTATGAAGATCAGCAGAGATGAAACAACTACTGCTGAATTGGCTGAGCGTCCAACGCCTTCAGTTCCTTTTTGAGAATGATATCCTTTGTAGCAACCTACTAGGCCAATGGCAAAACCGAAAAAGAATGATTTGACAAAGGCAGGTAAGGCATCGGCGTATTCAAGTGATTCAAATACTTGTTGGTAAAATAACTTAAAGCTAACCGTATCACCAATGTTCACTCCTAAATATGATCCGTAAAGCGCAATAGCATCTCCTGTCACCACAAGCACAGGGAGCATAAATGTGGTGGCAATGATTCTCGTAACCACAATGTACTTGAATGGGTTGGTTCCGGATACTTCCATTGCATCCAATTGTTCTGTCACTTTCATGGAGCCAAGTTCTGCCCCAATACTGGATCCGATTTTCCCTGCACAAATCAATGCAGTTAATACAGGTCCGATTTCACGGATAATAGAAATGCCTACCATGGCCGGAAGCCATGCTTCCGCTCCAAATCGCTCAAGGGTTGGGCGGCTCTGAATTGTCAGGACCAGTCCGATAATAAAGGTGGTGATCCCAACCAGGGGAAAGGATTTGTACCCCAGAAGAAAGCATTGACGAACAACTTCCCTGAATTCATACGGTCGTCTCCAAAATTCCCTGAAAAATCTTATCGTAAACCGGCCAATATCTCCTGTTTCTTCAAGTTGCTTTTTCCACTTTAAAGGCAATAATTGCTTCACGAGTTTAATAAATAAGCTGCCCCCAACCATGCTTTTTCATGGTAAGCCGGGAGCCATTGCTAATGTATGAAATTCTGATAACAGAGTTTGAAAGTTACCCTGCAATCTGCATCTTCTTTGAATCTTTTTAAAGGTAAATTATTGTTGTTTCCTTTAACCAAATTAAGCATGAGTTAAATCATAAAATATCCTGGATACTTATGATGTATGATTTATTAATCATGACCGAATGCATATTTCATGGAATGTAAAGCATGTAAATTTAGATCGAACAATTAAAATTCTATTATCATGAAAGCTAATATGGGTAAAACGGATCGAATGATCAGAACTATGCTTGCAATAGTCTTTTTGGCATTCTACGCCTTGGAGGTAGTCACAGGATTTGCCGGAATTGTATTGATTGTACTTGCTCTTGTTTTTGTGGCGACCAGTTTAATCTCATTTTGTCCCTTATATCTTCCGTTCGGATTAAGCACTTGCCGGAAGAGTGGCAAGTCGGCCTGAATCTTGTCTTGGCAATTTGTGAAGTCATAAAGAATCAAGTTCTGATTTGACCCGATCAAGCAGTTTTTTTTCTTTTGAATTGATTCCATGAAAGGAGCTTGCCAACCCGGTGGAAAGCTTCATGCATACATTTTTCAACTTATCGTCAAAAGAATATTTATATTCTTGTATAAAATTTAAGAATGAATCGAGTGCTGTTTCCGGATCTGGTCTGTTCTCATCAAGGAAATCAAATTCAAACTCTGTATAATATGCGAGATCTGTGCCGTATTCGTCATTATAATTCTCCAGTGGCAACAATTCATCTTTTACAGATTGCTTCAGGGCGATTCTTTCCTTTTCGCTGATTGCACCATCAATATCGGCAATAGCATATAATAGCTTTCCAAGTTCTATATAGAAACGCCTGGCAATCATATCTGCTATAATTGATCTCTGATATTAAATTTACGAAAAAATATTTTTTTTTCCTTTTGAATTAATCAAAACATCTAATTTAGCTTACGATTTGTGAAGAACAGAATTAAACAATTTTTTGAATCCCGGGAGAGTGCAGGGGAGGAGCTTTCACAAAAACTGTGGAAGTACAGAAATGGTCGCACCGTTGTGATTGGAATACCGAGAGGAGGTGTTCCTCTGGCAGCTGTTGTGGCTAAAAATCTGAATTTGCCTTTGGATGTTGCAGTAGTTAAAAAAATTGGACACCCTTCAAATCCTGAACTGGCTATCGGTGCGGTCAGTTCTGAGGGATTAATATTGGATCCGGAAGCAGCTAAAATTCCTGAAGATATTTTGATGGAAAGAATCAAAACTGTCAAGGAGCAGGTGAAAAGACAAAATGAACTCTATCGTGGCCAGATTAAAGAACAAAAACTTGACGGTGTAAGGGTGATTGTTATAGACGATGGAATGGCTACAGGAAATACCATGAGAGCAACTCTGAATTTATTGAGAAAAAAAAATCCGGCAAGCATTATTCTGGCTGTGCCTGTTGCTTCCCGGGAGAGTGTCAGGAAAACGCGCTTCATAGCAGACGAATTTATTTGTCTTATGGAGCCTGATTTATTTTTCAGCGTTGGGCAGTTTTTCAGGGATTTCAGAGCGGTTTCAGACAAAGAAGTTTCCCGGCTGATTGCTGATGCCAATAAAGGTAGGAATTCAGGCTTTGGGTATTTCTGATTCAGCTGATGGATCACTTTCATTGGAATGATCATCTTCCTCATGCTCGTCTTTTCCTGAGCTGAATTTTTCCTTCATCTGATAAAATATTTTCTGAACCCATTCAATAATCTTGCTTTCAAGACTCAGTTCTTTCTTCCTGATCCATCTTTGCGCAAAGAAAGTGACTGCAACCAATAAAGCTCTCTTTAAAAAAGTATTGGCATTCAAATCCACACCTGTAATGGATGAAAATGAATTGATCATAACCTTGGCTGGTGAAAAGTTTTCGCGAATTTCAGTGAAGCGGTTTTTTATCACAGTTTCTTTCGCACAGCAGACTTTCTCCAGACGCTGTATCTCATCCAATAGTTGTTTGCTGTTTTCAATCATAATCATCAGGTTTATTGCAAAGAATGCGTATCAGATAGTTCCGAAGCGGTTTAATAACCCAGGTTCTTCGCATCATAAATATTAAAACAGCACAGAGGAGATAAAATAATGTGACCAGGGAATATCCCGCTAAGGGCGAATTGAGCCATTGAGATATTGCCATTGCCATTACCATACTGAGGAAAATGACGAAAAGGAAAAGGAGGAAGCCGATAATTAAAACTGCCATAACCCTGGCAGCAAGAGAGCTGCCATGGTTAATGGCTTTCAATTTGCTTAATTCAGTCCGGGCTTCTAAATATTCCTTTACATGGCTGATGAATTCATCAACCATTGTGTTGAGTTTATCCATAAAAGCTTAGAATGCTCAGACAAGTTCTTCTTCTTCAACAGAATGCTTGTCGGTTACCTTGCGTATACCGTCTTTGATTTTGCTTTTTGCTTTTTCAGCATACTTCTTGGCTTCCTCAGCAATCTTATGCCTGGTTTCACTGCCTTTGTCAGGTGCAAATAAAATTCCTAACAATGCTCCGGCGGCTGCTCCGCCTAAAAGAGCTAAAATGATTTTAGAGTTGTTGTCCATAGTAACCTTGAATTAAATTGGTGATTAATTAATTGGTTGATAATTGAATATTAAATTCGTTCTAATGTTCCTAAAGATAATAAAAAAAATGATGAATTGCTAATGATATTTATCATTTTTTTAAATTCAATCTAAGTTTTACTGCATTGTTATGTATTATTGAGTTCATCATTACTCTTTTTGTTCTTGAGGAATAATGGTAAATCTGTCTGACAGGATCCTGATTTTGACTGTTCATGATGTTTAACTTACAAATGTTAAATCTCAAATTAAGTGTCATTTTAACCGGGTGGCTTTGAATCAGGCTCACTTTGCTGAAATGCTTTTTAAAAATTCCGACTTTTCTTACACATTCAGTTTTCAAGTACTTTTTTCAAATCGAATTCAGGTCTTAGTAGCTACTTTGATCCTTGAATTTGTTTAACAGTTCCGATAATAATTTTAAAATACCTGCTTTATGAAACACACAAGCTTATTCTTATTTAAATCTTCTTTAGTTATGGGAGTTATTTTAACCATGCTTAACTCTGCCAATGCAGAAGCGCTTGCCAGATCTACTGAAACTTCTTCATCGGGTTCAGGATTGATTTTTGCAGTACCCTTGGCTATGGGCCTGACATTGCTCACGTTTGTTTGCATTTCATCCTTTGCCAAAATGATGGAGAAGAAATCACAGGAAAAAAATTGAATCGAAGCAAAAGCTTGGATCAATATCCTGTGTTGATATCATGTAAATTCAGGTATCATTGTTTTATATTTGTATACCATGAATTTCATCATTTGTCCTTTAGATCTTCCAGCGGCACCTGAGTCTGTCAATTATGCTTCGGCCATCGCAGGAAAATCTTCATCCTGTGTCATGCTGCTACATGTCATCAGGAATTACAGAAATCCTGAAAAATCGAAATCAGTCAGATCAGCCGCATTGCTCAGCCTGAAAAAACTTATCGTGGAATTTCAACAGCAATTTCCCAATGTTAAGTATTCGGCAAGGGTTATGTCTGGAGCTCCTGATGAAGCCATCCGAAAAAGCGCCGCAAAGATGAACGCAGATCTGATTGTAATGGGTTCAGCCGGTAAAGGCACACTGAGAAGAATTGTATTAGGAAGCACTTCAGAAGCAGTGATTTCAGATGTCGGTTGTCCAGTAATGATCATTCCACATGCCTGGGATCAGTTCAGCCTGACCAACATAGTCTACGCCACTGACCTGAAAGAAGACAATCTTCATTCCTCTCAGGCTATCACAACTCTTGCGGGATTGTTCAATGCCAATTTATATTTCGTTTACATTTCGAATAAAAAATTTGTTCAGACAAATGAAGCCTTGGATGATATGACACGGAAAATCAGAAGGCATATTAAGTATAAAAAAATGTCCGGTTATATGTTAAGCGATAGCAATGTGTCTTCGGGGATTGTAAAATTCATAAAATCAGTCGACATTGATTTGATCGTAATGATGACCCATCTGAATGATGGGGCGCCGAAAATATTCAGGAAAAGCGATACAGTTTCTGTCCTTCACAAGATACGCATCCCGCTTCTTGTGCTAAGACCTTCAATGAAAGAAGTATTAACAGAAAATTAATTTATAACCAAATGGAATACAAAGATTATTATTCTGTTTTGGGAGTGGATAAAAGTGCAACGGAATCTGATATTAAGAAAGCATTCCGCAAATTGGCTGTGCGTTATCATCCAGACAAGAACCCCGGTGACAAAAAAGCAGAAGAAAAATTCAAAGAACTGAATGAAGCTTATGAAGTATTAAAGGATCCTGCAAAGAGAAAAAAGTATGATGATATAGGTAAAAACTGGAAGCAGTATGCAGGAAGACAAGGCGATCCTGGACATAGCTGGTCTGGTTTTCAGGGCAGACAGGGTAGGTCTTCCGCTTCTGATTTTTTCAGTGATTCAGGTTTTTCAGATTTCTTTGAGTCCTTTTTCGGTTCGGGATTTGATGAAAGCAGATTTCAGAGCCAGTCTGCCCGTGGAAGTGATATGCATGCTTTCATGGATGTTTCATTGGAGGATGTTTATTTTGGTTCTCAACGGACAATCTCTATCAACGGCAGCAAAATCGAAATGAAATTGCGGCCAGGTCTTACAGACGGTCAGGTCCTGCGGCTGCGAGGCAAAGGTAATCCAGGCAGTAAGGGAGGCCCTTCAGGAGACCTTCTCCTCACCATTCGGCTGCTTCCCCATCAGAAATTCAAGGTAAGCGGAAAAGATCTTTACATGGATGTTTACATCGATGTGCTGACTGCTGTGCTGGGTGGAAAGATAGTTCTGAGTCATTTCAATGACTCTGTTTCAATCAAGGTGCCTGCGGGAACTGACAGTGGTAAAATGCTTCGCTTGAAAGGAAAAGGATTGCCGTATTATGAAGAAGCGAATCGCCATGGCGATTTGTTTGTGCGAATTTTTATCAAAGTGCCTCAAAGATTGAGTGAGCGGGAAAAAAAACTCTATCAGGAGCTGAAATCCATTCAGAACGGAACCTGATTTAGGAATTTCATGACATCAGTCATTTTCTTTGTTTCACTTGTTAGATACTTTTAAGGTGTAATTATCATTATCTAATTAATACTTTAAATTCACTTTACCATGACACTCGTAAAAAGTAACACCGAAAGATTTCCAGCATTTCGTTCTCTGCTGTCCGACTTTTTCAATGCAGAAAACTTATCCATTAACGACTTGTTCGAAAAGAGCCGTATTCCGGCTGTAAATGTTTCCGAAACCGAAAAGTCATATGAACTTGAACTTGCCGCTCCTGGCATGAAAAAGGGTGATTTCAAAATCCGTGTCGACGATGGGATTATATCAATCTCTTCTGAGCAAAAGGATGAAAAGGAGGAAAAGAACAAGCATTACACCAGGAGAGAATTCAGCTATCGCTCATTTGAACGTTCTTTTACATTGCCCGATAATGCAAAAGAAGACAGTGTAAAGGCCGTTTATGAAGAAGGAGTTTTGCGAATCAGTATAGACAAGAAGGAAATCGTTTCAAATAAGACAAAAGAAATAAAGGTTAGTTGAATTTTAATTGAATTTAATCCAAAGAAAAAAACCGGGCAGCCCGATTGGATGTCCGGTTTTTATTAATTGAAGTAGTTCTGATTTTAATTTTTCATCCGAACAAGTTTTTCTGCATTCAATATGTGAATGTTTTTGTCTCTGATGTCAATCAGTTTCTCTTCCTTGAAATCAGACAAGGTGCGAATCACTGATTCAGTAGCTGTGCCTACTATGCTGGCAAGGTCTTCCCTTGAAACTGTAAAAGCCGTTTTGTCGGAATTATCAGATTTATATCTCGACTGTAAGTCAATGAGGGCGCTAGCCACTCTCTTGCGCACTGAATTATATGCAAGATTTATCAATCTTTCCTCAGACTCCTGCAGGTTGTTGGAAAGCATTTTGATAAACTTTGCGGCAACATCCCTGTTCGAATAAAGCAAAGCGAAGAAATCCTGCTTAGGAATAATGCTGATTTCTGAATCCTCAAGAGCTTCTGCTGATTCCCGGTATTCTGTGTTTTCAATCAAATCAAGATAACCAATGAAATCACCTTTTCCATGCATTGAAATAATGAATTCTTTTCCATTCTCATTTGTCTTGAAAGTTTTGATGTTTCCCTTGCTGATGAATATGAGTCCGTTGGGCTCATCACCTTCCATGTACAGTATTTCCTTTTTCTTGTAGTGATGTGTCTTTTTTTCGGAAGATATCTTTCTTAACTCCTCCAGTCCCTGTGCCTGAGCGAGAAATTCATTGAGTCCTTCCACATTCTTGGAAAACTCCTTTTTAAAAATTTCATTTTTTCTCAGCCGGGCTTCCACTGCATTCAGCAATTCCATTTCCTCAAAAGGTTTGGTCAGATAATCATCAGCGCCCATGGTCATTCCTTTCCTGACATCCGATTTTTCCGTTTTGGCAGTTAAGAATATAAAAGGGATTCCGGCTGTTTCTGGGTTTTTACCCAATAAATAAAGCACTCCGTATCCGTCTAGATCAGGCATCATGATATCACAAATTATCAGGTCGGGCTTTTCTACGCCTGCTTTTTCAACACCTGCTCTTCCATTTTCAGCACTTATCACCTTAAAGTTTGCCAGTTCAAGAATTTCAGCAGTATTCTCCCTCATTTCGGGGTTGTCTTCGATTAATAAAATTTTTTTCATAATCACTGATTTGTTTCCAAAGGTAATTCTAATTTGAATGTGCTTCCTTTGTTTATTTCACTGGTAAAAGAAATTTTTCCGTTCAACAGTTTTGCGTAGCGATTTATAATGTTCAGTCCCAAACCGGTTCCCTGGATGGCGGTTACATTGCCGGCTCTGAAAAACCTTTCGAAAAGGTGAGCCTGATCCTCTGCAGGGATTCCTATTCCGTAATCCCTTATCAGGATCGTGGCAAAATTGTCGCCGATTTCTGAATTAAATTCAATGACACTGTGTTCCGGAGAATATTTGATGGCATTGTTGAGAAGATTAATGCAAATATTTCTCAGAAGTTGTTTGTCAGAATAGATCAATTCTGATTTCCCCGAATGGTGATGTATAATTTGCTGCCCGTTTTTTGAAAGGTTTTGAAACTCCTCACGAAGTTCATCGCAAAACGATATCAGGTTGAACCTGGAATAATGCACTTCAATTTTACCTGCTTCCAGTTTTTCAAGACTCAGAAAGTCATTCAATATCTCTGTCAGGTTTTTAACGGAATATTTAATCCTTTCTATATGCTTGTTGCGTTTCTCCTCATCTCCTGTGGCCAGGTACTTTTCTATCAGTGACACAGACGACAGAATAGTACTGAGTGGAGTCCTGAATTCATGGCTTGCAGTGGAAACAAACCTGGATTTCATTTCATTCAGTTTTTTTTCCTTCTCCAGGGAGGCTAATATCTCGGCTTCAGCCTTTTTAATATCTGTGACATTTTGAATGACAACGAGAATTTCTTTTACAAAACCTTTCAGGTCTGGCAGTGGCACTGCATTGAGATTGTAATGACTCGAATCATAGCTGAAGTCATGGCTCTGGCTTTCCCAGTTGAAAACCCTTCGCAATTTGGTCAGAATCGCATTGGAGTCAGTCCAAAAAGGAAGTGATTCAAAGGGAATATTCAGAAGTTCATCTCTTTTCCAATTGAGGTGATGCAATTCCCTGCCGTCCAAAAACAATATATTCAGATTCCTGTCAAGTACACAAATAATTCCGTCTGGAAAATTTCTTGCCATTGCGCTGTATAGCCTTTCACTGACACGGAGGGCTTCTTCAATCTGGCTTCTTTCTTCCATTTCAGACTTTAAGTTAATGTTAGCCTGTGCAAGTGAAACATTCGCTGCCTCCAGTTCTTTTGTCCGGCTGACCACTCGTAATTCAAGTTGTTCATTAATTTGCCGGATTAAATCCTCGTTCTTTTTTCTTTCAGTAATGTCAATGATAAAGCTGATAACATAAAGTTGGTCATCTATCTGGAATGAGCTGAGGCTTATCTCAACCGGAAATTCACTGTCATCTTTTCTTCTGGCAAACAAGGTCATGCCTTTACCCATTGGCCTGTTGCGTTGTTCTTTGTAATAATGTTTTCTGTGTCCTGCGTGGGATGCTGAAAATCTTCTTGGAACCAAACTGTCAATTCCTATTCCCAGCATTTCATCCTGTTCGTATCCGAATAAATTGGCAGCTCTTGGATTGGCCATCACAATTAGTCCTTTTTGATTGCTTATGATGAGTCCTTCAGTGGCAAATTTGAACATCGCATTGAGGTGTTCATTTGAGTGCAGTAATTTCTCCTGGGTTCTCTTGTATTTGATAACCAAATAGGAAAAAGCCCAAAGTAGAACCAAGGGCAGCAGCATGGAAGGAATGCTGGAAGCAGAAAGGTTTTCTTCACTTAAAAAATATCCCAGAAGCATGAACCCACTGATAGCCACACTTGCATCAAAAGTGCTTCTCATTCCAGGAAGCCATATTGTCATCAGGATAATAAGAGTGTATAGGTATTCTAAATGATATTGATGGGGAAGAAAAAGCGATAAAGTAAAAATCGACAGACTTAATATAATGCCAGAAATTTGGATTCGTCTTTTCATGAGAAGTCAAAGGACGCGCAAAAATAAAAAACCTTTATTATCAATACTATAAGCATTCAAAACTTTATTCTGATGAATATCAAAAGCAGACATGATTTACATCATGATTACTGGTTAAAACTTTTTATAGGTTTGAACTTCAAGTGAAAAGTAAATGACAAAGTCTTCAGATTCAGGCCCAGTAAAGAAAATACTGATACCGACCGATTTTTCGGGGAATGCTTATAATGCGGTAATGTATGGAGTGAAGCTTGCAGAGAGCCTGAAATGCACAGCAATACTTTTTCATTCAGCTCATTTGCCAAAGATTGGCAGATTGGAAGATGTTATTTCTGGTGCTGGTTTAAATCGTGAAGATGAGTTGAATGCTGGCCTTTCAAACCTGAAGCAGCAGATGTTGTCCGCACATCAGAATGTCAATATCGAGACACTTCTGTCGGGAGGATTTGCTGTTGAGGAAATTATTCGTTGTGTTAAGGAACACAAGATTGACTTGGTTGTAATGGGCACCAAAGGGGCAGGCGCGATTTCCCAAGTGCTGATAGGAAGCAACACTGCAAAAGTAATTGAGATGTGTCCGTGTCCGGTTCTGGCAATTCCGGAAAATGCAGGATTGGGTTCCTTGGACAAAATTGTTTTCGCTACGAATTTTGCTGATAATGATTTCCAGTCAATTTATCTTCTGGCAGGTATTTTCAAGCCATTCAATCCAGAGATTACCATCCTTCATATCGGAGACAGAACAGACCTGAATATAGAAAAGAAAATGTTCGACTGGTTTAAAGAACAAATCAGCACTACAATACCGTATGATAATTTCAAGTTTGAAATGATAGATTCAACAAATGTTCTTGAATCTCTGAATCGCTTTGTTGAGGATAATTCTGTCAATGTTATATCGGCTTCCACTCGTAAACGCAAGTTTTTTGATAAACTGACCAGCAGAAGTTTGACGAAAAAACTGGCTTATCACAGCCATATTCCTTTGCTGGCTTTTCATGCACAGCATTCGGGAGGTGTGCCTCTTTTTTAAACAGCATCATTTCGTAATGTTTTTGATGACCGGAGTCAATACTTAGTTTGACTGCGGTCATTCGAACTTTATGAATTGTGTATCAATTTTGCATTAAAAATCTGACAAAAAATGATAGAAAGTAAAAGTTTATCTCAAATAGTGATGGAATATCCATTCACAGTGCCCGTCTTAGAGAAGTATCATATGGACTATTGCTGCAAAGGCAAGCGACTGTTGTCTCATAGTGTTGAAGATAAGAATTTGCTTAATGAAATTGTTTCTGAGATCGAAGTAGAAATTGAAAGGCAAAAACATTTGAGTGAATTGCCGGATTTTGATAAACTCAATCTTCAGGATCTGATCCAGTACATTGTTGATAAGCATCACACTTACGTAAGAGAGTCTGTGCCGCTTATTTTATTTCATCTTGATAAGGTTGCCGGAAAGAAAGGGGACAGATATCCTGAAATGTTAAAAATTCGGGAACTTTTCAATGTGTTGAAAGAAGATTTGTTCTCACACATGGAAAAGGAAGAGCAAATCCTGTTCCCAAGGATACTGAGCCTTTTGAATAAGGGAGAGAATATCCCTGCCAGTGATGAAATTGATCAGTCATTCATCGCAGCTCCGGTGGGTGTTATGGAGTGGGAGCATGAAAATGCAGGAAACATTCTGGCTGAGATCAGATCAGTTTCATCAAATTATAAACAGCCTAAAGATGCCTGCACAACACATACTTTGTGTTACCAGGAGTTACGCGAATTTGAAAAAGACCTTCACATGCACATTCATCTGGAGAACAATATTCTTTTCCCTAAATCACTTGGACTTTTTAAACTGTAAGCATTGCTGAGAAGAATGATGTGATGCAAAAAAAACTTTCAAGAGTATATCAGCTTCTCATTGTAATTTTTGCATTGTTTACTGTTTGGGTGTATCTCGGTGCAACAAATTTGGCGGATAACGATATGGAATTCAGTGATGAGGCACTGTCCGGGAAAAAGTTGTTTCAGGATTATAACTGTTCATCCTGTCATCAGATATACGGACTGGGAGGATATCTGGGACCTGACTTAACTGATTTTGCATCGAAAGAATATAAAGGAGAAGATTACCTGAATGCGATGTTGCAGACAGGACCTGGACAAATGCCGATATATTACTTCGATAGCGGGCAAGTTAGAAGTCTGTATGCTTATTTAAACGAGCTTTATCAAATTGATAAGAAAATGCAAAGTATGTATCTAAAATAACTCATCGGGTAATGAAGAAAAGTTCAGTAAAAAGATCCTGGGCCGAACCGTATAAGATTAAAATGGTCGAGCTACTTAAAATGAGCAGCAAAGAGGATCGGGAAAAGGCATTGATCGCTGCAGGTTACAATACCTTTTTGCTGAGATCGGCTGATGTGTACATAGACCTGCTGACTGACAGCGGAACTTCTGCGATGTCTGACAGACAGTGGGCAGGAATGATGATGGGAGATGAAGCATATGCGGGCAGCGAAAATTATTACAACCTTGAAAAAGTTGTAAAAAAAGTATACGGGTACCGATATCTCATTCCAACACATCAAGGGCGCGGAGCCGAGCATATCCTTTCAAAAATCCTTATAAAAAAAGGCGATGTCATTCCTGGAAACATGTATTTCACTACCACAAGGCTTCACCAGGAGCTTTCCGGAGGTCGTTTCGAAGACATTATAATTGATGAAGCACATGATCCTGAAAGTGAGTTTCCTTTTAAGGGTAATGTAGATCTAGGAAAACTCGATCAAATCGTCAGCAGACACGGTGCCTCAAAAATCCCTTATGTTTCGATTGCAACTTCTGTGAACATGGCAGGAGGACAACCGATTTCAATGGAGAATCTCAGGAACTTGCGCCAATATACTGCTGAGAAAGGAATAAGAGTGATTCACGACATGACCAGAGTAGCAGAGAACGCCCACTTTATTAAAGTTCGTGAAAAAGGATATTCCGGGAAATCCATTCGGGAAATTATACATGAAATATGCAGCCTTACCGATGGAGCAACGATGAGTGCAAAAAAAGATGCATTGGTAAACATTGGTGGATTTCTCGCAGTCAACGAACGACAAGTTTTCGAACAGGCTCGAAGTCTTGTTGTTGTTTATGAAGGATTGCACACCTATGGAGGACTTGCCGGCAGAGATATGGAGGCAATGGCCATCGGAATTGAAGAATCTGTCCATGATGATCATATTCAGGCCAGAATAGGGCAGGTTGAATACCTTGGCAGAAAGCTCATGGAAAGTGGAATTCCTATTGTAAGACCTATCGGAGGTCATGGCATTTTCATAGATGCAAAAAAGTTTCTGCCTCATATAGATCAGAATAATTATCCTGCTCAGTCACTTGCTGCGGAGATATTCCTTGACTCAGGTGTGCGATCCATGGAAAGGGGAATTGTTTCTGCCGGAAGAAACCCAGACACCGGTAAAAACAATAAGCCTGAATTGGAGCTTGTCCGTCTTACCATCCCAAGAAGAGTGTACACACAAGCACATATGGATGTGGTGGCTGAAAGTGTGATTGAAGTGCACAGAAACCGAAAGCGAATCAGAGGGCTTAAAATGATTTATGAACCGAAGTACCTGCGCTTTTTTCAGGCCAGGTTCAAGCCTGTGTGATAATTTGGACTAAATGAGCTAAATGGAATTCAAGACTATCATAGAACCCTTCCGAATAAAGTCAGTTGAACAAATTCAGTTGTCAACTGCTGAACAAAGGCAAAAATTCATCAGGGAAGCCCATTACAATCCTTTCCTGCTGAGAAGCAACCAGGTGATCATCGACTTGCTGACTGACAGCGGAACATCAGCGATGAGCGCTGATCAATGGGCGGCAATCATGCGTGGTGACGAATCTTATGCAGGAGCTGAAAGCTGGTATCGTTTTGAATCTGCAGTTTCCGATCTGACAGGAATGCCTTTCATTCTTCCAGCTCATCAGGGTAGAGCGGCGGAGAGAATTCTTTATTCAATTCGCGGAGGAAAAGACAAAATGTTTGTAAGCAATACGCATTTTGATACAACTCGCGCAAACATTGAATTTACTGGAGCGATGGCAATGGATATTCCAGTGAAGGAATCTGCAAATTTCAGCAGCGAGGAAAGGTTTAAAGGGAACCTTGACCTGAAACTTTTAGAAGACCAAATTCTTGCTAATGGTCCGGAAAACATGGGAGGAGTGATTGTTACTGTAACAAATAATTCTGGTGGCGGTCAGCCCGTTAGTTTCAGCAACCTAAAGGAAGTAAGCAGAATATGCAGGCAACACAATGTCATGCTGATTCTGGATGCATGCAGGATTGCTGAAAACGCTTATTTCATCAGGGAGTTTGAAAAAGGATGTGAACAATATTCATATTCTGAAATCGCGAGGATGATGTGTGATCTCTGCGATGCTGTCATCATGAGCGCGAAAAAAGACGCGCTTGTTAATATGGGTGGTTTTCTTGCATTACGGGATAAAAAGTTAGCGGATGAATGTATCCAGTCTTTGATCATTACTGAAGGTTTCACGACTTATGGCGGACTTAGTGGAAGAGATATGGAAGCGATCGCTGTAGGACTTAAGGAGGTTTTTAATCCGGATTATCTCAGATACAGGGTGCGAAGTACCGGTTATCTCGGAGATTCATTGAAAAAATCCGGAATACCTGTAATGTCTCCTTCTGGTGGACATGCCGTATACATAGTAGCTTCAGAGTTTTATTCTCATATACCAGTGAATCAGTATCCCGGACAAACTCTTGTTTGCGAGTTGTACAAAGCAGGAGGAATCCGCGCAGTAGAAGTTGGTTCCGTAATGTTTGGAAAGTATGATGAGAAAGGAGATCTGATTCCTGCCAGATATGAACTTGTCCGTCTTGCAATACCAAGAAGAGTTTACACTCAAAGTCACATAGATTATGTCATTGAAGTTTGTGATCATGTATACAAGAACAGAAAGGAAGCTAGAGGAATGAAAATCACTTATGAGCCAGGTTTTTTGAGACATTTTACATCCAGATTTGAACCTGTATGATCTGATTTCTAAAGTAAATAACAGATAAATAATACATGAGACTTATAACTGAGAATAAAATCAGCCTTCTTACCTCAGTTTCTGTTATCTCTGCGTTATTGTTTTTACTGATTGGCCTGTTGGCAGGATTAGCTTCCAGCCTACAATATATATTTCCCGATTTTCTGAAATCATCGCTGCCATTTTCTCATTTGCGTCCAATTCATACTTCACTTGTCATTTCCTGGATAGTAATGGCAGCCTGCGGTGGGATCTATTTTTACCTCAGGGAAATCAAAGGAAATGAATTGAAATTTCAGCGGTTTGGATGGCTTCAGGTAATCATGTTTATTACAGCGAATATCATTGCCTGCTGTGCATACGCTTTCGGATACTTCGGTGGCAGAGAGTATCTGGAGTTTCATCCGTCAATAGCGATTCCCTTGCTGGTTTCATGGCTGGCTTTCGGAATTTTCTTCGTAAAAAATACCGCAGAAGTCCGAAAAAATCCTCCGGTTTATATTTACATGTGGATTACCGGTATAGTATTTTTTATTCTGACACTTACAGAGTCTCAACTGTGGTTATTCAGGCATTTCTCCGGAAATCCGGTAAGGGATGTCACTGTCCAGTGGAAAGCGCTAGGAATGATGGTCGGAAGTTGGAACATGCTTGTCTATGGAACAGCATTTTATCTTCTTGTCAGGATAAGCGGTGATGAAAATTCCGCACGATCAGGCAAGTCTTTCTTCTTCTATTTTCTTGGATTTATAAATCTGCTGTTCAACTGGGGGCATCACACTTATGTTGTGCCAGCTTCTCCCTGGATAAAAAATATCGCTTACATCATCAGCATGACCGAATTAATCATTCTGTTCAGGATTATTTGGGAATGGAAGCAATCACTCAGAGAAAGTGCAAAACACCTTCATTTGATGTCTTACAGGTTCATCATGGCAGCGGACGTGTGGATTTTCATTAACCTTATACTTGCAATTGGAATATCAGTGCCTTGGGTCAATTCTTTCACTCATGGAACTCATATTACTGTGGCTCATGCAATGGGCGCAACAATTGGCATCAACTGCATGATTCTTTTCGCATCACTGATTTATATTCAGGAAAAAGTAAACAGTTCAGTCATATCAGGTAAAAGAAAATCACTCAATGCGGGATTTTTCGTCAGCAACTTTTCCTTATTTGTCTTCTGGATGGCCTTACTAGCCGCTGGGATGCAAAATATCATAAACCGAAATGAAATGCATTTCGGGCTTTTAAAGAGTTTGCTTCTCCCATACTACAAAGTTCTCTTTTTTTCAGGGGCTATGCTCTTCATTGGTTTATTGTTTTTGATTCTTCCTTTGATTTCACTTTATATACAAAGAAAATATCAGATTTCAAATAATCTTTCGTTTTCTCAACTTTGATGCTGGTCATTTTTTTGCCGAGTATTTCCGCGGACATTTGTGGGAAATTGCTCAACAATCATGAGATTACGCCTTTTGTTTTTCCTGCTGCTCATCGCAGTCATAAATGCTTGCAAAAAAGATGATGAGCAGAGTGTTGCCCCTGGTATTGTTAATACAAGTCTGAATATTGAGATATCTTATGAAGTAGACGGTCAGTCTCTTCGATTTGATACTTCAGGCTATACATGTGATGCAGGATATAATTACAGCGTAAGCCGGCTTTGGTATTACCTTGGGAATGTATGCATGATACGTCAGGATTCTTCATTGGAACTTTTGAAGAATTTTCATTTCGCTGACGCAGCAGATGCAAGCACTTCTCAAATTGCAATATCAAATGCAAAGGAAGAAAGCTACATAGGATTGCAGTTTTTAATAGGTTTGGATTCCTTGCACAATCAGCCCGGATATTTACCTGCTACCAGCCAGAATCTGAATATGGAATGGCCTGTCATGATGGGAGGGGGTTATCATTTTCTCAAGTTTGAAGGTCACTTTAGTGACTCTTCGGGACTTCATGGTTTTGCAATGCATCTTGGTACTAATAATGCTTTGGGAAAATGTGTCATTTATCATCCAATACTTATTCAATCAGGAACTAACAAGTTGCGACTCGCCATGAACCTTAATGAATGGTTCAGGAATCCTTTTTTGTATGACTTTAATATTGATGGAAATTATTCCATGGGTAATATGGCCGCAATGATGAAATTAAGCCAAAACGGAAATGATGTGTTTATTGTCAAATAAAGTAATTAGGTCTTTGTACCTCTTAATCCCCGCATTCTGCCTTACATTCTTTTTCAATTCCTGTACAAGAGAGAATGAGGAGGAGATTATCGCGAACAATCAATACCAGACTGTTCCTTATCATATCAGAGTGCCTTCAGGCTGGCCTGAACCATCCATCCCGGATTTTAACCAGACGACTGTGGAAGGTGTTCGACTGGGACGAATGCTTTTTTACGATCCAATCCTTTCCAGCAACGGACTAACCTGTTCTTCCTGCCATCCTCAGGACAGGGCCTTTGCTGTTCCATTCAGAATTAACAGCAGAAATGAAGTTGTCAGTATCCCTCCGATAATGAATCTGGCTTTCAATCCGGATTGGGGATGGAAAGGACAGGATCTGGTTCTTGACCATTTACCGCTGACGGATTTCAGTCCTGAATTTTTTAATACCAATATGGACACACTTGTCAGCAGAATTAAAAAGCATAATCTCTACCCGCTTTATTTTCGAGAAGCGTTCGGAATCGGAGATGTGGCCAATATTTCACATTCAGAACTGCAGCACAAAATTTCTTATGCTTTGATACAGTTTGTCAGAACAGTGATTTCTGATAATTCAAAATTTGATAAAGTGATGAGGCGCGAGGCAGCTTTTTCGCCGGAAGAACTTTCCGGAGCAAATATCTTCTTCACTGAAAAAGGGGATTGTTTTCATTGTCACGGCACACCATTATTTACTAACAATACTTTCAATAATACAGGACTGGATTCCATTTTGTCCGGTCAAAATCTTGGCCGTTACCTTTTCACCGGACTTAACAGCGACAAGGGAAAGTTTAGTTCACCTTCTTTACGGAACATTGAGCTGACAGCGCCTTATATGCATGACAGTCGCTTCAATACCCTCGAAGAAGTTGTGGAGTTCTATAATTCCGGCGTTAGATGGAATTCTCCGAATATTGATCCGGTGATGACTAAGCCATTCAAAGAATACGGATTAAATCTGACTCCTTCCGAAAAAAGTGATCTTATCTCTTTTCTGAAAACACTGACAGATACTTCATTTTTAACCAACCCGGATTATGCAAATCCCTTTTAATAAATTTTCTGAGCAGGATCATTCATCCTTCCAGCATGATTATACAATTCTTTTCATGACATTTTTCATCTTTTTATCTGCTCTTTCTTTTTGTTAAAAAAAATGTTTATTAAATTTAATAATGCATGATTTGCATCATACTTCAATTATTTTTTGTCATGCTATTTCACCCGGAATTTGAAAATCGCATGTGATGAAAAAACAACGCAATAGAAAACAGGCAGAAGAGAAGTACAAGGCTCTTAAAATCGAAAGATATTTTACTGACAATTCTCTTTCACCTTACGAACAATTTACTTTTGAATTGAGGAAGTCCTGTATTCGGGGGCCAAAGGGCGAGGTTGTTTTTGATATGGATAATGTGGAAGTCCCTTCAGCCTGGTCGCAAGTGGCTACAGATGTATTGGCACAAAAATATTTCAGGAAAACAGGTGTTCCAATGAATGACGGCAGTACTGGCAGCGAGACCTCATTGAAGCAGGTTGTTCACAGAATGGTTTCTTGCTGGACCGAATGGGCAAATCGTTATGGGTATTTTGAATCGAAGAACGATTCCCAGGCATTTTATGATGAACTAGCCTTTATGCTTCTCGGACAATATGCCGCACCTAATTCACCTCAGTGGTTTAATACAGGTTTATATTCTGTTTATGGAATCAAAGGAAAGGGACAGGGGCATTATTATGTGGATCCGCAAACAGAAGCAGTTAAGCTGTCAGACAGCGCTTATGAAAGACCGCAGCCGCATGCCTGTTTCATTCTTTCTGTGAAAGATGATTTGGTCAATGAGGGAGGTATTATGGATCTCTGGCTCAGAGAAGCCAGGATATTCAAATACGGTAGCGGAGTTGGAACAAATTTCTCGAATATCAGAGGTGTAAATGAAAAGTTGAGCGGAGGCGGTTATTCATCCGGCCTTATGTCATTCCTCAAGATTGGAGACAGAGCTGCAGGAGCAATCAAATCAGGAGGAACAACACGCCGGGCAGCAAAAATGGTTTGTCTTGACATGGATCATCCGGAAATTGAATCTTTTATTCAATGGAAAATGAATGAAGAACTCAAGGCCGCCGCTCTAATTGCCGCCGGATATGAAAGGGACTACGAGGGAGAGGCATACAACACCATTTCCGGACAAAACTCAAACAACTCTGTAAGAGTTCCTGATGCTTTTATGGAAGCTTTGGGTAAAAATCATTACTGGGATCTTGTCTCCAGAACAGACGGAAGTGTAGTTAAATCTGTTAAAGCTGTAAAACTGTGGAATGAAATTGCTGAGGCGGCATGGAGATGCGCTGACCCTGGCTTGCAGTTTGACACAACAATTAACGACTGGCATACATGTCCTGAGTCAGGGCCAATCCGCGCATCTAATCCCTGTTCCGAGTACATGTTCCTCGACGATACAGCATGCAATTTGGCGAGCCTTAATCTTGAAAAGTTTTTCGATCTGGAAAACGGAGAACTCAACATACCTGCATTTCGACATGCATGCCGCCTCTGGACTATCGTACTTGAAGTATCAGTTCTTATGGCACAGTTCCCAAGCAGCGATGTTGCACGACTCAGTTATGAGTATCGCACGCTTGGACTTGGATTTGCAGGTCTTGGATCAGTGCTTATGCGATCTGGTATTCCTTATGACAGTGACAAAGGCCGTGCAATTGCTTCGGCGGTTTCTGCGATTATGACTGGGTCTGCTTATTCGGCATCCGCTGAAATGGCCAGGTATTTTGGACCTTTTAAGGGCTATCATAAAAATAAATCCAGTATGCTGAGAGTGATAAGGAATCACAGATATGCGGCATATCACGCAGCTGATGCCTATGAAAATCTACACGTCAAACCTGAAGGCCTCGATGCTGCAAATTGTCCGGATTATTTATTAAAAGCAGCCTGCGAAAGTTGGGATCTCGCGCTTCGTCTTGGAGAGCAGTACGGCTACCGAAATGCTCAGGTTAGCGTCATCGCTCCAACCGGTACAATCGGGCTTGTGATGGATTGTGATACAACAGGGGTGGAACCGGACTTTGCATTGGTAAAATTTAAAAAACTTTCTGGTGGAGGTTATTTTAAAATAGTTAATCAAAGTGTTCCTCATGCGTTGAAGTTCCTAGGTTACAGTAAAAGTGAGATTCGTGAAATGATAGATTTTGTCCGCGGAAGCGGAAGCTTTAAAAACGCTCCCTTTATCAATGTGGAGACCTTAAGATCGAAAGGATTCACTGATGATGATTTAAAAAAACTCGATGAACTGGCTTCGTCTGCATTTGACATACGCTTTCTTTTCAATGAACAGGTACTGGGAAAGAACTGTGTAGAAAGAACAGGTTTTAGTCAGAAGGCATCAGGTTCAAGTAGTGAAGGACTCCTTGAATTTATGGGTTTCACTACATCTCAAATTGAAGAAGCAAATCACTTTGTGTGCGGCAACATGACACTGGAAGGGGCGCCTCATTTAAACGATGCGCATCTGGCAGTATTTGATTGTGCCAACAAATGCGGAACAGGAAGCAGATTTATACATCCATTTGGACATATAAAAATGATGGCCGCTGTGCAGCCTTTTATTTCCGGGGCGATCTCAAAAACAATTAATCTCCCGAATGAAGCAACTGTAGAAGATATCATGTCATGTTATGCATTGAGCTGGGAAAAAGGCTTAAAAGCAATTGCGTTGTACAGAGATGGCTCAAAGTTTTCTCAGCCGCTCAGTTCGAAAAAGTCAGAAATGAAAAAAACACACACGGAAAACATTGCGGCTCTCCCGGATGAGCTTACAGCCGACCAGGTGCTTGATGCAGCTAAGAGACTGATATCATTATCTTCTGATACGAAATTTAAAAGACAACTCTCAAATATCGTTCACAGGAAAAGACTGCCGGAAAAACGGCAAGGCTTCACGCAGAAGTCTAAAGTGGGAGGTCACACTATCTTTGTAAGAACCGGCGAGTATGATGACGGAACATTGGGTGAGATATTCATTGATATGCACAAAGAAGGAGCCTCTTTCAGGTCCTTGCTTAATTGTTTTGCCATCTCAGTTTCCATTGGCTTGCAATACGGAGTCCCACTTGAAGAGTTTGTGGAAAAATTCATCTTCACAAGATTTGATCCTTCAGGACCTGTGGAGCATCCGAACATTAAATCCTCCACCTCTGTGATCGACTTTATTTTCCGGCTTCTGGCTCTTGAATATCTTAGCCGCACAGATCTGGTTCAAGTGCCTCCTGTTAAAGCTGAAGGAGAAAGTCGTGAAGTAAAATCTTCTAAGCCACAAATGAACATCCCTCAACCAGAAGAAATGCAGACAGGAGCAATGCAGTCGCAATATCATTTGAGCAGTATGATGGGTGACGCTCCTGTTTGTCATTCTTGCGGACATATCACGATTCGTTCAGGATCCTGCTACAAATGTCTTAACTGCGGATCAAGTCTCGGTTGCAGCTGAAATGCTTTCCGGCTGCTCAATTAGTGAACAATGCTAAAGTTGAATTCAGCACTGCCTAGTTTGTCATTGACTCTAAGCCATAGCGGTAATAACATCTCTGTGCCTCTGCAGGTGCTGATGTCACCAAGATCAATTATTTCTTTCCAGTCAAAATCCGCTTTCAACATATCTTTGACAATTCTTTTGGCACTTTCATCGTTTCCGCTTACAAATACACAATGCTTGCCTTTGATCATGGAAGGATTAACCATGATTTTGGAGTTCATAGTGTTTAAAGTTTTAACGACTTTCAACTCCGGAAATGCTTGTTGAATCCTCTCTCCAAGAGAGTCAGTATTGCAGACAGAGAGTGAGGGCGGCATACCTTTGGAAAAATCCAATGGATTAGATACATCCACAAGTATTTTTCCGTCAAGGTGCGATTTGCCTGCCTGCCTTAGGGCTTCCAGACTGCTCATTCCAAGTGTGCAATTGAAGATAATTTCTCCGAAAGAAGCTGCGTCTGAAAAAGTGCCATGACTTGCATGGCTTCCATTTTCTTTTGTCCACCTGATTGCCTTTTCGTTGTTAGTCGTTCTAGAACCTAGTTTAACCTTATGTTTTCTTTGAATGAGATGGGATCCGATGGCCCTTCCGACATTTCCTGTTCCTAATATTCCTATGTTCATACGGGTAAAAATTTGCAAAATGAAAATTTCTGATAGAATTGTCTATTAAAGTTAATTATTTGCCCGACATGATAAAATAGAGCCTGCAGATTTATTTGTCAGATTAATTATTGGATGAGGCCGGTCAAGATATTTATTGATTTATATCATGTTTCAGGAACTGATTTGAATTTACCTTGTAATCTCAAGAAAGCTAAGAATCCATGCAGGAAAATCTAAGGAAGTATTATAAAAACAGGAAAATTGCACCGGGCATCATCAAAACCGATTGTATGGAATGTGAGATGAAGGATTGTTCCATCTTGAAAGAATGTACGGATGAATGCGTAAAGCAATTTTCAGGAATGAAAAAAGTTTACGTTTTCAAATCCGGCCAAAGAATATTTATGGAGGGGAATTCCATGAGGGGGATTTATTTTGTGGAAGAAGGTCAGATTAAAATTTATAAGTCGGATGCCAAAGGACAGGAAATTATTCTTCGATTTGCCGGGTCAGGTGATATGATAGGATTGAGCTGCAATACTGAAAACAATGAATATGCTGCATCGGCAGTTTCACTCTCGGATTCAACTTTGTGTTTTGCAGATGCTGAAAGTTTTTCTGCGCTTTATATGAATCATCCTGATCTGGCCCTACAGCTGATTAAATATTTTAAATCTGAGCTATGCACTATGGAAACCAGGGCACTGAAACTGGCATCCTTAAGTGTGTTTCGAAAGGTTGCCGACACTTTACTCACTTTACTTGAAAAGTTTGGTGTGGAACCTTTCAGCGGCACTCTGAATGCCGTACTCAGCCGTCAGGAAATGGCATCCTTTGCAGGCACGACAAAAGAGCAGGTTTCAAAAATTATTTCTGAATTAAAGCAGGATGGAATTATTGATACAAATGGCAAACTAATCAGAGTGCTGAAACCTGATTTGCTTATGGAAATGGCTTCGGATTAAAAGTTTATTCTATCATTGAGGTTCCAAATCATCTGGATTTTATGAATGCAGTTCAAATACACTTAGCTTTAAATCATGTGGCAATTTTGGGAACAATTTTTTCACTCGTGATCTTGTTGTCCGGGTTCGTATTTTCCCAAAAAGTACTTCTGAAGACAGCCATGGTTGGCTTTGTCTTTTCGGCGATTGTTGCAATCCCTGTGTATTTCAGTGGAGAAGATGCAGAACATGAAGTTGAACATTTGCAGGGAATAGAAGAGTTTAGAATTGAAGCACATGAAGAATCAGCAGGTCTTTCTTTTGCTCTGATCCTGGTCAGCGGAATTGTTGCTGCGGCCGGACTGTACTTCAGGGAAAAATATAGCAGGTTAATTATGTTCGCGCTGATTATCGTTTCACTTGCTGCTTCTGCCTCACTTACATATACTGGTTTTCTTGGCGGAAAAATCAGGCATAGCGAGCTTTCCAAAGATACTTTGAAGGGCGATGTGCTTCATGAGCACGTACACGACTGAATCCGGTCATGAAATTGTTATAAAACACTCTCCATGATCTTTGTCATGTCATGATTACGCTCCTGCAATATTTTTGACGAATCATGATAAGCCGAAATGTGATTCTCACCAGAAAATTTAATATCGAAATGGCTCATGCCTTATACGGGTATGACGGATCTTGCAGGAATATTCACGGCCATTCTTATTTACTCGAAGTTTCAATTTCCGGCATTCCACTTGATGATGATAAAAGTCCGAAAAATGGAATGTTGATGGATTTTAAAGACCTTAAGAGAATCGTCAGCGACAATATCGTTTCTGTATTCGATCATGCTTTGGTATTGAATGGAAATTCTCCGCACAAGGAAATTAACGGCTTGCATGAAAATTTTGAGAAAGTGGTTTTCACTAAGTATCAGCCGACATGTGAAAATTTACTGCTTGACTTCTGTGACAGGCTTTCAGGATGCTTTTCCGGTAGTATACGTCTTCATTCCGTTAAATTACATGAAACTTTAAATTCATCGGCAGAGTGGCTTAATGATAGTTTGAAATGAAAGACCTTGTAAAAAAATACAATGTGCCTGGTCCCAGATACACAAGTTATCCGACTGTGCCATTTTGGAAAAACACTCCGTCAGAACTAGAATGGATTGAAAACCTCAACGGCGCAATTGCGAGCTCATGTAATAAAGCAGGTATTTACATTCACCTTCCTTATTGTGAAAGCTTATGCACCTACTGTGGCTGCAATACGCGAATTACTGTAAATCATTCAGTTGAAGAGCCATATGTTAAAGCAGTATTGGATGAATGGAAAATGTACTTAACCCGCCTCCCGGCATTGTCGGGAATTGCAGAGCTACACCTTGGCGGCGGAACACCTACATTCTTTAGTCCTTCCAATCTTCAGAAATTAATTCAAGGCATTTTAAAAGAAACTGATGGCAACATTGTACCCGTGATGAGCTTCGAAGGCCATCCTTCCAGTACAAGTTCCGGGCATCTAAAAATCTTAGCTGAATTGGGCTTCAACCGGATAAGTCTCGGGATTCAGGATTTCGACCCGATTGTACAAGCTGCGATTAACAGGAAACAATCTTTTAACGAAGTTAAATCAGTTACAGAATCAGCCCGGGAATATGGGTATGATTCGGTCAATTATGATGTGATATTCGGCCTTCCGTTTCAGACCTTGCAAAGTATAGAAGATACAATCAGAAAAGTCATTCTTTTGAGACCTGACAGAATTGCATTTTACTCCTATGCTCATGTTCCTTGGATGAAACCGGGTCAGCGTAAATATTCTGAAAAAGATATACCTGACGGTGAAGAGAAACTGAGCTTGTATAAAAAAGGAAAAGACATATTCCTGGAATCAGGGTATGTCGAGATTGGTATGGATCATTTCGCATTAAAGAGCGATGATTTGTATAAAGCCATGACCGCAGGAAAATTGCATAGGAATTTTATGGGTTACACTGTGGCACAATCTTCCGCTGTAATTGGTTTGGGAGTGTCGGCTATAGGTGACTCATGGAACGCTTTCGCTCAGAATAAAAAGATTGTGGAAGATTATATTCAGAATGTTTCGGAGGGTAAATTTCCCATATTCCGAGGACATTTACTCAGCGAACGTGAATTGAAACTGAGAAAGATAATTCTCGATCTGATGTGCAACTTTAAAGCAAGCCTGAATTGTTTTGAAAATGATGATTTGCTCATTCAATCATTGGTCAGGCTCGAATCACTGAAAGAAGATGGGCTTGTTCAAACTGTTGGTCATACTGTGCTTGTCACAGATTCAGGTCGTCCTTTTATTCGAAACATCTGTATGGCATTTGACGAAAGTTTATGGATGGAAAATCCTGAATCACAAATGTTCAGCAGTACTGTATGAAAATTGAGCGTTAAAATATTATACCTTCATTTTCGTCAATCACAAGACTTAAAGGGACAAAATTATCCAATCTGGGAATCTCTGCAAGACGGTGTTGCTTTTTGTCTTTATGTTTTTTGGTTGAGCTATCTGTTTCACTGAATTCATAGTTGAGCTCGCCTGAGAATGGATAATACTCATATGAAAAGCTTTCAATTTCACTTTTGCCGGTGCTGAATGCATGCGCTAAATAAAATGCATCAGTAATAAACTTGAATGAATAGCGTATTTCCCAGCTGGCTTTGACAGTTTTTCCTTTGAAGTTCACAATCAGATTGTTATCCTTTATTTCAAGTGAATGAAAAGGATCTGTGGAACTGCTCCAACCGCTGTCTGAAAATATGATATGTTCTGATTGGCTCACCCGAAAAAAGTTTCCGCTTTCAGAACTGGTAAGAATAATTAATATTCTGTCTCTTTCAGATTGAGTTGGGCTTTCAGCGGCTTCAGCTTCCAGCTCTGGATTATTCACATGCTTTTTTTGAATAACCATTGCTGTTTCCTGTCCAGGCAACAAATCCAGATCTCCGCTTACTGTTTTAATCAGTTCCCAGCCAACGGGGATGAAGGATTCAAGGTCAGAAGCGCTCAGGGGAATTTCCGGCAACTGGCTTGCAGGTATGAATTCCTGAGCATGTGTAACATGCATAATAAAAATCAGAGACATGAAAAGAATTGGGAGAGGCTTTTTCATTGTTTGCGACTAATTTAGCTATTCTGTTCAAATTGTGAAATTCAATTTACATATCTTGTTTGTTACATTTAATCGAAAAATATTTATCTATGGAATTTTCTGTCGCACATTCTGTTGAGGTGTTGAGGGTCACTCCTTATGTTCTGAGAGCAATGTTGTCAGGACTGAGTGATGAATGGCTTTACTCGAATGAGGGTAAAGATACATGGTCTCCATTTGACATACTTGGACATCTTATTCATGGGGAAAAGACAGATTGGGTTCCTCGCATGAACATCATTCTCTCTGGAAATAATGATCGAAAGTTTAAACCATTCGATCGTTTCGCGCAGCTGGAGTTGAACAAAGGAAAATCTATCAGCGATTTATTGAATGAGTTTGAGGTTCTTCGTGCTGAAAATATCGGAATTCTGGAATCGGAGAATTTGACCGCCGATCAGCTGATGCTGACAGGCATACATCCTGAATTTGGAAGGGTGGACCTGAAGCAATTGCTTGCTACATGGATTGTACATGATCTCAATCACATTTCCCAGATCTCAAGGGTGATGGCAAGCCAATATTCCGGCTATGTCGGACCATGGAAGACTTATCTTTCAATATTGACAAAGTAATGCATTCCATAGCCAGGCAGGTGTGAATTTTGTGACCAGCCTCATTTCTCCGGATGATTTTGCTCATGTGAGTCCTTAGCTCTGCATATGATCTTCGTAAAAAAAACTAAGATGTCAGATACAGAAACTCTTGCGCATACTTATAATACAAGCCTTATTTGGGTAACAGGAGAAGATGAGGGAATCATCAAATCAGGTACCCGCATGCCATTGCTTTTCGGTCCCCCGCCGGAGTTCAATGGTACCGATACGGTATGGTCACCCGAGCATTTGTTGCTGGCTTCAGTTTCTTCTTGTTACACTACTACCTTGAGGTATTTTGTGAAACTGCTTAAACTGAATATTCATGATTATAAAATGGATGCTGAAATGATCATCACTAAGGAAGGTGCATCCCCGTTTTCAGTCAGTAAGATTATTTTGAATCCGCACATAGTATTTGCTCATACTCCCGCCCCTAATGTGATTGATAATTTGCTCAGCAAAGCAAAAAGATATTGCATTATCAGTAATTCGGTTAATGCCGAGATTGAAGTAAAACCAGAAATCAGTTTTTATTGAAATAGTTTTTTTAAATCAGAAATTTCAATCCTGACTGATCTTCATCCCTGATCATAAAGCTATTGTGACTGTATAGTACACTGGTGAATTCTGACTAAATGAATCTATTGGAAATTAAAGAGAAACTGGTTTGCTTTCATTGCGGAGAAGATTGCAGGGATGATTTGGTGTTAAAAGATGAAAATACTTTTTGTTGTGATGGTTGTCGGTTAGTATATGAAATTTTAACCGAAAATAAGCTCGATAATTACTATTGTCTGAATAGCAATCCGGGCTTGAGCCAGAAGTCAGAAAGCCGAAGAAAAACATTTGAATTTTTAGATAATGATGAAGTGAAACGCAAGCTGCTTCAGTTTGATTCAGGTGGCATTAGCGGTATTACTCTTTCAATTCCAAGGATGCATTGCAGCAGCTGCATATGGTTGTTAGAAAATCTGAGCAGGTTCAGCGATTCAGTGATTTATTCGAATGTAAACTTCATGCGAAGGGAGCTTGTGGTTCAATTCGAAAATAAGAATTTTAGTCTAAAGAATCTGGTGGAGCTTTTAACTAAAATCGGTTATGAGCCGGAACTGAATCTGAAACATCTTGAAGGAGAGAGAAAGTCCAAGAAGAACCACAGCAAATATTATCGAATTGGTATTGCAGGCTTTGCCTTTGGAAACATTATGCTTTTCAGCTTTCCTGAATATCTGTCTCATGATGACCTGCAACATCCCGGCTTTTCAAAAATGTTCAATTATCTGAACATGCTCTTGTCTGTTCCGGTTTTTTTTTATTGCAGTCTTCCTTTTTTCAGAGCTGCCATTGACGGGATTAAACAAAAATTTTTCAATATCGATGTTCCGATAGCATTGGGTATCCTTGTTATGTTTGTCAGAAGTCTGCACGAGATCCTTGCTGAGATAGGACCAGGATACCTTGATACAATGACAGGATTAGTGTTTTTCATGCTTATTGGAAGAAATTACCAGGAGAAATCTTATAGAGCCTTATCCTTCGACAGAGATTATAAATCTTTCTTTCCCATTGCTGTGACAATTCTAAAAGATGATAAAGAAATTTCTGTACAACTTTCTGATTTGACTCCCGGTGATAAAGTTCTGATTCGAAACGAAGAGCTCGTTCCTGCAGATTCAATTGTTTTATCCGGTGAAGCAAGGATTGACTACAGCTTTGTAACAGGGGAGTCAAGAATTGTAAGTGTGGGTCGTGGCGAGCTTATTTACGCCGGAGGAAGACACTTTGGATCCAGTGTGATTTTGGAAGTGAAGAAAGAAGTGTCACAGAGTTACCTGACAGAGTTATGGAATAAAACAGACCGCTCAACAGAAAACCGTGAATCAGGTTTTGAACAATTGGTAAATAAGATCAGTCATTATTTTACGATTGCGATTGTCGGGATAGCATTGTCAGGTCTGGTATACTGGACCTACTTTGGTCAGGCAAGTATTGGTTGGAATGCTTTCACTGCGGTGCTGATCATTGCCTGTCCCTGCGCCTTGGCGATTTCGTCACCATTTACGCTCGGAAGTATCCTGCGCATTTTCGGAAATCAAAAGCTCTATTTAAGAAATGCGAAAGTCATTGAAAAGCTTGCTCAGATTGATACGGTCATATTTGATAAAACCGGAACACTGACTGTTCGAAACCAAAATTCTGTCCGCTATCAGGGTATTGTCTTAAGTGATGACGAACTGTCGGCGGTGTCAAATCTCGCATCAGAATCTTTGCATCCTCTTAGTCAGGCTGTAAGCAAGTATATCCCTCAAAAAAAGATAAGACAAATTGAATCATTTCGTGAAATACCCGGGCATGGGATTGCAGGGGTCAGCGAATCTTTACAGATTAAAATTGGTTCAGCTGAATTTGTTGGATTGGATCAGGATAAGCATGCGCCTTTATCGAGCCGTGTTCATCTTAAGATCGGCGATGAGTATAAGGGTTTTTTTAGCATTGAAAACAGCTATCGGGAAGGAATTGACAAACTTGTTCGACAACTTGAAAAAATGAATATGAAGTTAGAAGTTCTTAGCGGAGATAATGAGGCAGAATACGAAAACCTGAGATCAATATTTGGTGAAAACACATTGATAAGATTTAATCAATCTCCTTCTGATAAACTCGAGGCCGTAAAGAAACTTTCTATTCAGGGACGAAAAGTCATGATGGTAGGTGACGGATTGAATGATGCTGGTGCCTTGAATCATAGTTACGCAGGGGTGTCTGTTGCTGAAGATGAAACTTGTTTCACTCCTTCATGCGATGCTATTTTGCACTCATCCGGAACAAATAGAATTGCCAGGTTTATAGCTGCTTCTGCAGTAAGTCACAAAGTAATATACTCCAGTTTCGTAATTGCCTTGATATATAATATCGTCGGACTGTTTTTTGCTCTCAGGGGCGAGCTTTCACCTTTGTTTGCAGCAGTCGTCATGCCCCTCAGCTCTGTATCAATCATTTTATTCACAACCCTGGCTTCCCGATTTTTAACAATCAGGATTCTGAATCGCTGAACACTAACAGTTTGCAATAGTCTGACTGATTATTGTCATGCAGTGTGCTGACACTGATCATTATTGTGAATAAGAATGCAGGATAGTTTTGGCATCCGGGATCATTGATTATCATGTCTGTAATCTTCCTCCTTATCATTATTAGCCTTCTGATTGCCATTGGTTTTCTGCTCGCCTTTTTATGGAGCGTCAGAGATGGTCAATATGATGATGATTATACTCCTTCTGTACGGATACTTTTCGAAGAAGAAACTGACAACAGCAAAAAAGAACCAAACTCTGAAATATGAATGTTGAAAAATTCAGTTACGACAACAAGATTGTAAAATACTTCGCAGTCGCCACGGTACTGTGGGGAATGGTAGGGATGCTGGTTGGAATTATAATTGCAATTCAGCTCATCGATCCGGCTTATAATGCTGCTTCTTATCTGAGCTTTGGCAGACTCAGGCCGCTTCACACTAATGCGGTAATTTTCGCATTTGTTGGAAACGGCATGTTCATGGGTGTTTATTATTCTCTTCAACGTCTGATGAAAGCCAGAATGTTCAGTGATACGCTGAGTTGGCTGCATTTTTGGGGTTGGCAGCTAATCATCGTCCTTGCAGCACTTACACTGCCTTTTGGTATTAGCTCCGGAAAGGAATATGCTGAGTTAGAGTGGCCAATAGACATAATGATCGCTCTTGTCTGGGTGATCTTTACCGTAAACATGTTCGGAACAATCTTTAAGAGAAGAGAAAGACATCTTTATGTTGCAGTATGGTTTTACATAGCTACAGTTATAACCGTTGCTGTATTGCACATTGTAAACTCACTTGCTATTCCTGTCAGCCTTTTCAAAAGTTACTCTGTTTTTGCAGGTGTACAGGATGCGTTGGTTCAATGGTGGTATGGGCATAATGCAGTAGCATTCTTTTTAACAACTCCTTTCCTTGGTCTTATGTATTATTTTATTCCAAAGGCAGCGAACCGTCCGGTTTACTCTTATAGGCTTTCAATCATTCACTTCTGGGCTTTAATTTTCATCTATATCTGGGCAGGCCCTCATCACTTGCTTTACAATGCATTGCCTGACTGGGCACAGTCTCTCGGAGTTGTATTTTCAGTTATGTTGATAGCTCCTTCATGGGGAGGAATGATAAATGGTCTTCTGACGCTCAGGGGTGCATGGGATAAAGTAAGGGAAAGTCCGGTGCTTAAATTCATGGTAGTGGCAATTACCGCATATGGCATGGCGACTTTCGAAGGACCAATGCTTTCTCTTAAAAATGTAAACGCAATTGCGCATTTCACTGACTGGATTGTTGCTCACGTTCATGTCGGAGGATTGGGATGGAATGGTATGCTGACTTTCGGAATACTTTACTGGCTTGTGCCCAAAATGTACAATACAAATCTTTATTCGAAAAAGCTGGCTGGTTTCCATTTCTGGGCAGCGACTCTTGGAATTATCTTTTACGCAGTTCCAATGTATTGGGCAGGCTTCACTCAGTCTTTAATGTGGAAAGAGTTTACCGCAGAAGGTGTACTTCGTTATCCGAATTTCCTTGAGACAGTAATTCAGATTATGCCTATGTACAAATTGCGTGTGTTGGGTGGTATTCTATACTTCATTGGTGCCGGTGTGATGATTTACAATCTTGTGAAAACGGCAAAAGCCGGATCATTTGTATCACAGGAAGGCGCCGAAGCTCCTGCATTGACTAAGCTGGTTAAGGAGCCCAAGGGTCACTGGCACAGATGGATTGAGCGTCGCCCTGCCCAACTCATGTTCTGGAGCCTAATTGCTATTCTGATTGGAGGTTTGGTTGAGTTAGTACCAATGATGACTGTAAAATCAAATGTACCGGTCATATCTTCAGTGAAACCATATACACCCCTTGAACTTCATGGAAGAGATATTTATCTAAGGGAAGGTTGTTACACTTGCCATAGCCAGATGATTCGTCCTTTCAGGTCAGAGACTGAGAGGTACGGCGAATACAGCAAGGCTGGAGAGTTCGTATACGATCATCCATTTCAGTGGGGTTCAAAAAGAAACGGTCCTGATTTGGCCCGTGTTGGGGGTAAATATCCGAATTCATGGCACTACAATCACATGATTGATGTGGAGACAATGTCACCCGGCAGTCTCATGCCATCATATCCATTTCTTGCCGAAGATAATCTTGATCTGTCAACCACTGCAGATAAAATAAGAGTCATGAAAAAACTCGGAGTTCCTTACTCTGAAGGATATGAAAGCAAAGCCGTTGATGATCTTAAGGCGCAGGCTAAAGCGATAGCAGATGATCTGGAAAGCACGGGAATAAAAGTTGATCAGGGGAAAGAAATTATTGCTCTGATTGCTTATCTGCAAAAGCTGGGTGTTGACATCAGATCTGATCAGGAAAAGAAACTTACTCAAAACGTAAACCGATAAAAAGATGTTCAAAAATTATTTGCAGTCAATAGACGGAATCGAAATCTATCCTATCATTTCACTTGTGGTCTTTTTTCTGTTCTTCATCATAATGACCATTTATGTGATTGGACTTAAGAAAAGAGATATGAGTCTTCTGAGCAATATTCCGTTCACTGGTGAAGATGAATTCAAAACATCAATTCAGAAACAAAATAAGTGATTGTAATATGAAAAATATCATTTATCCTGCAATTTCAGGATTAGTTTTTACTCTTGTTCCTCACATCGCTTTTTCAGAAGGCCTTAATACGTCGAAGGAGTATGTGATTAATACAGCTGCAATCCCGAATGCATTTTTCGACCCTATGGTTTATCTTGGAATATTCATTGCTGTAATAGTTGTGACTGTTTTAATTGTGCAATCTATTGCAATCGGTGCAATCACTGAACAACTACGCGGGGAGAAAATTAAAGTCCATGAAGAATCTTATTTAAAGCCGGAGCACAAAAGAATTTCTGTTTGGTCTAAGCTCATGAAAGCAATGACCCGGACAGTTCCTGTTGAAAGAGAAGCCGATGTGATGCTAGATCATGATTATGATGGAATCAAGGAGCTGGATAACAGGTTGCCTCCCTGGTGGCTTTGGGGCTTCTATGTCACTATTGTCTTTTCCCTGATCTATATGGTCGCGTATCATATAACTGGCACCTGGAAGTTGCAGGATGAAGAATATCTCGCTGAAGTCAAAAAAGCTGAGACGGAAAAAGAAATAAGAATCAAGTCAGGCCAAAATTTGGTGACAGCGGAATCGGTAGTATTTCTAGACGATCAGCTTTCATTGAGTTCCGGAAAAAAACTTTATGATAATTTCTGCGTCGCATGCCACGGAACCGCAGGGCAGGGTGGAGTCGGTCCAAATCTGGTAGATGATTTCTGGATTCATGGTGGAGGTGTAAAAAATATATTTAAAGTGATAGAGCAGGGCGTGCCATCCAAAGGAATGATATCATGGAAGTCTCAATTGTCACCGAAGCAAATGCAGGAACTCTCGAGTTATCTGATGACATTCAAAGGAACAAATCCCCCTGACCAAAAAGCCCCGCAAGGAGAACTTTGGATAAGTGAGTCTTCCAAAATTGATTCAATGGCATCAGTTAAAATTTAATGAATGCCTGAAAATGCTCCATATAATCTGGATAACGCTTCTTTTCGCGACAGCGTTGCAACTATAGGTGACGACGGGAAGAGAAACTGGATTTATCCTAAAAAACCGTCAGGGAGATACCATACATACCGATTAATTGCCAGCATTGTATTTCTTTCATTCCTTTTCACAGGACCTTTTTTGCAAATAGATGGTCATCCGATGTTTCTCTTCAATATCTTAGAGAGAAAATTCATCATATTTGGATTTCCTTTCTGGCCGCAGGATTTTTTTCTTTTTGTTCTGGCCATGCTCACATTTTTTGTTTTCATCATTTTGTTTACTGCAATATTCGGAAGGCTGTGGTGTGGCTGGGCTTGCCCACAGACAATATTTATGGAAATGGTATTCCGGAAAATTGAATATTGGATAGAAGGTGACGCAGGCAGTCAGAAAAAATTGAACAATCAAAATTGGACCTCCGAAAAAATTGCCAAGAAAGCTTCAAAGCATTTTTTATTTTTCCTGATCTCTTTCATTATTTCCAATACTTTTCTTGCATACATAATTGGAGTCGAACGTTTATGGCAATTAATGGAACATGGACCTGCGCGACATTCCGGTACATTTATTGCACTTGTGCTTTTCACTTCTGTTTTTTACGGAGTGTTTTCAAGATTTAGAGAGCAGGTTTGTCTTGTCGTTTGTCCATATGGAAGACTTCAGGGTGTCCTGCTTGACAGGAATTCGGTGGTAATAGCCTATGATTACACACGCGGTGAACAAAGAGGAAAGATAACTAAAAACTCGGTGAGAAAGGAAGGCGACTGTATCGACTGCTCTCTTTGTGTTCAGGTATGTCCGACAGGTATCGATATCAGGAATGGAACCCAGCTTGAATGTGTGAACTGCACCGCTTGTATAGATGCTTGCGACCATGTCATGGATAAAGTTGGATTTGAAAAGGGACTCATACGATATGCCAGCGAGAATGGAATTGTGAATAAGTCGAAATGCAAGTTGAAAGGAAGGATTGCCGATTAAGGCTCGGATTTGGCAGTTCTGTTTACAGTGTTGGCCTCCTTTGTGGCGTTTAGGTCAGATGTCGAAGCTACCATTCTTCGAACACCGGGACAGCTTTATCAACTGATAGGCGAAGACAGTATAAGTAATCTGTATAACATTCAGCTTGTGAATAAGACTTTTAAAGATATTCCGGTTACCCTTGTTCTGAACGGCTTTAAAGGAAAAATCAGGTATGTAGGAAATGAATTAAGTGATTTGAAAAGGGATTCAGTTTCCTCTGCCGTCTTTTTTCTGGTTTTGCCCAGAAATGAAATCGATCAATCAAAAACGAAAGTAAGTTTCACTTTGAGTTCTGAAGGTAAGCCACTGCAGAATATTGAAACATATTTCATGGGAGTTAAATAAAGGAGGCATTATGAAAATAAACTGGGGTTGGTCTATCGTTATTGCATTGGCGATTTTCATGTCATTCATTCTTTATCTTGTATTCAGTTGCATTGGAGAGAAGGTAGAGTTGGTCGCAAAAGATTATTATGACAGAGAGTTAAGATATCAGGATCGAATCAACAAGGAAGATAATTATTCAAGGCTTAGTTCAAAGTTTCGTTTTGAGCAGGTGGATTCTGTGCTGATTGTTCATTATCCGGAAAAGCTCCCTCATGCTGATGCATCAGGGGAAATTGTTTTCTTCCGGCCAGATGATTCCGGAAGCGATTTTATTGTTCCGGTTAAACCGGAAATCGACAATTCTCAACTTATAAGCATGGCAGGTATCCGGAAAGGTTTATGGTTGTTGAAAATCTCCTTAAGCATGGATGGCGTTGATTATTATTCTGAACAAAAGCTGATGATTCGCTGATGGTATTGATGACGGCATTTGCTTTAGGTTTTTTAGGAAGTGCACATTGTATAGGTATGTGCGGACCTATTGCTGTGATGCTGCCAGGTAGAGATTCTTCATGGTTCGTTTTGATCTCCGGTCGTTTATTGTATAATGCAGGCAGAATCTCAACCTATGTAATAATGGGCTTAGCAGCAGGACTAATTGGCTTCACTTTTAGTATGAACGGGTTTCAAAAATGGCTTTCTGTGTTAACAGGTTGCGGGTTGATACTAAGTGTCAGTATTCCTTTAGTGAACAGTAAATTCAGAATTTCATTTTCCGCTATCACAAAATTAACAGTATACATTAAAGGAGCTTTTAAAAGAGTGTTTAAGTTCAAGTCTCCTCTTTCATTGTTTTTAACGGGCACTGTAACCGGATTGTTGCCCTGTGGTCTTGTTTATGTGGCAATGGCGGCTGCTGTCGCAATGGGAAGTATCAGCAATAGCTCATTGTACATGCTTTCATTCGGTCTTGGTACTTTGCCTGTAATGTTTGCCACCTCAATTTCACACAAGTTATTCGGTGGAAAAATTGTATCTAGTTTCAGAAATCTTTATCCTGTTCTGATTATAGTTCTGGGAATATTCCTCATTTACCGTGGTATAAGCATGAACAGTGCCTCTTGTTGTCATTGATTTATTCAAGACTTTGAAAATCTCTGAAATGATGGTTACATTCGTATGTAAAATGTTAAGCTATGTCATTGCATGAGATGCATCTTGCATTGGGTATGTTGCTGCTTCGTCTTGTAACTGGGATCATTTTCTTCTTTCAGGGTTATGCTAAGATTTTCCGGGTTTCAATAAAGGAGGTAGTTGAAGTGTTTAAAGAGCCTATGGATAAAACATGGATACCGACTGCCTTTCTTAAACCTTTCGCATGGATTACTTCAATTCTTGAACTTGTAGGGGGATTTATGCTAGTCATGGGAATATTCCGCGACTTTGCGCTTTACCTGCTGGCTTTCGACTTATTTTTAGTTGCTTTTGCTTTTAGTTCGATTAAAGCAATGTGGGATATGCAATATTACTTTCCCCGATTTGTGTTTGTGCTTCTCTTGCTTATGCTGCCCCCTGAATGGGATTCACTCTGCCTTGAAACGGTCATTCCAATGCTATTCAAATAAAAAGCCATCTCGATGATCCGAAATGGCTCTGAACTAGAATGACCAGAATAAAAATCAGGAGGATTTCATAGGCTCATAATCAACTTTCACGGTTATTTTTGCTTCTTTGTTTACTTTGTCTCTGACAAGTGTAGGTACTTCAATATTGAAATCAGACAGCAAAATAACAAATTCAGAAATTCCTGATGTAACACTTCCGCCCTTTACGGTCAGTTTGCCTTTGGCTTCCACTTCTTTCTTCACACCGTGAATTGTGAGTGTTCCTTTTATACTTACGTCGTACATGCCATCTTTAGACAGATTAAGCTCCGGGAAGTTCGAAATGCTTCCTTTGAAATCTGCTTTAGGAAATTTGTCGGATTCAACATAGTTTTCATTGAAATGTTCTTGCATCAGTGCCTTTTCAAAATGGAATGCTTTCATCAAAACGGCAAACTGCATTGCTCCGGTTTCAAGATCAAGCACACTGGTTGCTTTTTGATTTACAGCATGAATTGTTTCAGGGCTTGAAGGTGCAGTTGCGTCAAACTCAATTTTTCCGGTTTTGGTGAACACTCTGTTTTGAGCCGTTGTAATTCCGGCGATGAACATAAAAGTTGTGATTAACAATGCTAATTTTTTCATATTTTCTAATTTTAAATTTTATTATTTTTTGATTAGGTACTCAACAGGTGCTTTCAGATAATTTAATTTTTTCAGGTTGAAATCCGAATAGAAGTGTATAGCCGCTGCCTCGTCTTGAACACAGGCCAAATTTCATCTTCCCGGCTTCAAGTAAAAGTTCTATCACTTCATTAGCATTACGGCTTAGAATTGATGGATACATTTTAAGTATTTCAGATGGAATAATGTTTTTCGCCACACAGTTCCACATCTTTAGTAATGGAGTGGCAGCGCTGTTTGAATATATGATTCTTCCATTACGGTTGATTTTAAGCACTGGCAACTCAGAGTCATGCATTCTGATTTTATTTTCATCGAAGTTTACTGTACTTAAAAAATTTGTCTTTCTGTTTAAGCTTGCAGTTTTCATAGCTTTGTGATTTGGTTAATTATTAACCTGCAATTACAATGCCTGTTTTTTTTCTTCAGCCGGCAGGCATTGCACCAGAACCACGTCAATGAGGATCCCTGTGCAAAACCCTTTAATGCTTGTGCGTTTGCCCTCACTAAATTGCCCTTGTATTGGCCTGAAGCCCTTTTCAAACTGGCAACTCACAGCTGCCAGATCCGGCCCTTCGAGCATGACATTCAGATTGCCTTCCTTGTCAATACTCGAGCTTATCACGGTTCCACTTACCTGTACGACTTTACCTAAGTATTTTCCGTTGGCAGATTCTTCATCTGACTCAAATTCTGAAATCAGATCTGAACTGTCAATAAATGCCACAGGTGTTATGTTTCTCACGCTCTTATGCGGTTTGTTGTATAAGTAGATTCCGAATGCTGCTGCACCCAGGAAAACCAATACTCCAATAAGCAATATTTTATTTCTTAAATTTTTCATTTTTCTTCCTTTCGTTTAATTGTTCGCAGCCCCTTGTCTGATCCATTCCCTCAACTTTGAAATGTTGCAATCGCTTATTTTTCCTCCGCCTTTTGGCATGGGAGAGAATCCCTGTTGGTGTGTTACTGAACCTAAAAGACTCCCATCTGTGATGTATGAGGCGAGAGCTGTGTAAGGTTCAAGTGTAACGCCTCCCAGCCCGACTCCTGTTCCATGACATGAATAACAGACATTCTGCAGTATAGGTACTATGTCTTCGGAATACGTCACTGTGCCTGTGTCACATTTGTTGTAAAACTCTGTTGGGTACAATTCCTCCTGAACATCATAATAACAGGAATTCAAAGTTAGCATTCCGGAAATGATCAAAGGGATATTTAAACGAGATTTCATTGAACTAATTGTTTATTGCTCCGTTTTGTACCCAGGTTCGGATTAGAGCGATTTCACAATCGCTGAGTTTTGGAGATCCTTGTGGCATCGGAGTCCAGCCGGTCTGATGGGTGATTGATCCAAGCAAGCTTCCGTTGAGAGCAGCAGAGTTGACTCCCTGATAATTACTCAGGTTTATCTGACCACTCATAACAGTGCTATTGTGACAGCCGCTGCATTTAGCAGAAATAATTTGACTGACCTCAACAGAATATCTGCTGATGCTTGAATCACAATTGTTCTCGGTGCAATTATTATTGAGAGCGCCCTGATTTATCCATTGCGCAATTTGGTTTATCTGTGTCTGGCTTAGAGCCTGCAAGGGAAGCGGAGGCATTCTTTTATCAGGATCGTTGTCAGTTATTACTTCATATAATTCACTTGACCCCGGTCTTCCTGCTCTGATGTCGCCGTACACCATAATATTTTGGTATGAATCCAGTACAATTCCGTCCTGGTGGCTTGCAGCATCATGACATCCGCTGGTTGCACAATTGGATACAATCAATGGCAGGATTGTGTTTTGAAAGTAAACGGAATCAGGCGAACAGGTATTAATAGGGTTGTTATTATTATTGTTATTGTTGCCATTTTGAGAGATGGTGATGCCTTCTGGAAGAATTGGTTCATGCTTGCAGGAGCTTACTGAAAGCAGGAGCAGGGTCAGAATAAAAATCAATCCAGCTATTACAAGGTCAGTTTTTATTATTTCTCCGGAATTTTTATTCATTGTCTTATCGTAAAAATTCTATGATGAAATTCAATAGTAAATATAGCCTGATGTCCCCTTAAAGGATTGGAAATGTTGCTGAACCGGAAGATTCACATGCTGAACCGGAATAAATGCTGGAAAGATAAAATTCTGAGCAAAACATGAAGAGCCTTTACTGTCTACATGCTTGTCAATCTGGAATCGATTTATAATTCCTATTTAAGATTTACACTTGTTCTTCGCCTGCGAGCCAGTTTTTAAAATGCGGAGATCTCTCTGTACTTACAATTGTATCTCCGTTATAAGGTGGTTGCAGATTAATTTTAACCCGCGATTTGGAGAATGCATACATACTCTCAATCGACTTGATTCCAATGATAAACTGCCTGTTAATTCTGAAAAAAACAGAAGGATCCAGTAGGTGTTCTAGTTCGTCAAGGTTATTATCCACCGGATAATTATATCCGTCAAAAGTTCTTAGATAATTTATTTTATCCTCTGTAAAAAAATACGCAATATCATTCACATCAATGCTCTTGATCTGATCTCCGAAACGAATGAGAAATCTGGATTTGTACTGGATTTTTTTAGATGTGAGAGTTTCCAACAAGGATTCCAGTTTTTGCTTTTCATTTTCCGGATTTGGCTTTAGATTCCTGAATTTTTCAAAAGCCCTGATCAGTTCCTCTTTCTTAATTGGTTTTAATAAATAGTCAATGCTATTGACCCGAAATGCCTGCAGGGCAAATTCATCATAGGCGGTGGTGAATACAATGGCTGAGCTCACTTTTACCTTTTTGTATATTTCAAATGCATTGCCGTCTGATAATTGGATATCCTGAAAAATGAGATCAGGCAAAGGCTTATCTTCAAACCATTTCAAAGCACTTTTTATACTTACAATGGTGCCAAGGATGTGAGCCTCCGGCTCAATTTCCCTGATCAATCTTTCAAGCCGTTCGGCTGCAGGTTGTTCGTCTTCAATAATAAGTATTGTCATACTGTGTTTTTTCTGATTACAGGAAGCATTACTTTAAATTGTTTCTCATCTGATCTGATCATTACATCTTTTCCGCATAGCAGCTTGTATCGGCTGATAATGTTCTGCAGGCCGGTTCCGGTGGACTTTTCAGTTCCGAATTTTTTATTCATGTTGTTCTTCACAATGAGAAAATCATTTTCAATTTCTACTTCAAGTTTAAGTGGTGTCTCGTGTGAGATGGCATTGTGTTTAAGAGCGTTTTCTGCAAGCATTTGTAAGCTGAGAGGAGGTATGAGAATTTGATTCTTTTCATCCTCACTTACTTTTATATTAAGGCTGAGATTTTCACCATACCTGCTTTTCTGTAGATATAGATAATTACTGAGCAGTTCGAGTTCTTCGGTAAGCGGAATTGTAGACTTGTCTTTGTAGGCGATTATGTTCCTGAAAAATTCTGATAAGTTTTCTACGTAATTTATTGCCTTACCGGGATTTTTTTCAATCACAGTTATCAAAGTGTTGAAGCTGTTAAATAGAAAGTGAGGGTTTACCTGATTTCTGAGTGTATCGAAACGAAACTGAAGTCTTTCTTCAGCTAGTTTTTGTTCTCTCTTCAGCCTTTGTTCCCTTCTTCTGATCAGTTTATATATCATCAGTGCCAGAGCAAGTGAAATAATAATCCTGAACCACCATTGTTTCCAGAAAGGTTGTGTAATAATAAATGAATAACTGGCTTCAGGGGATGAGTGAAAATGATTGTTCAAAGAAGACCTGACTTTGAATGTGTATTTGCCGGGAGCAAGTCTGGGATAACTTGCACTTTCATCCTTTGATTCCTGCCAGTCTTCACTATATCCTTCTAAAATGTAGCTGAATCTGATACGGCCAGGATCGTTGTACCATACTGATCCGAATTCAAAAGTAAAATTGTTCTGATCATGGGAAAATCTGTTTAAACTATTGAAGTCTATTTCCTGAAGAAACAAGCTGACACTCTTTATCCAAACAGGAGTTTGCTTCCATGTGCTTACGCTTGTGTTGAAGATGAATATTCCGCGTTCCGTTCCTATCCAAACACGACCATCGTGTCCATGACTGACCGTATTAAGATCAGGATTCAATTCGCCCATCCCGCTTTCAGAAGAATAATACTGGAAAGTCTCACTTTCGGTGTCGAAGATGTCAACTCCGTTTGCATGTGTAATTATAACTTTACCATTTTTGTCGCATAGAATTGAGCTGCAATTAATATCGCTGAGACCATTGCGCACTGAATAAATTTTAAATCTGTTTCCGTCATAAGAAGCTATTCCGGCGTCAATGCAGGCAAGCCAAATTTTTCCATTCTTATCTTCATCGATGGAGACTATGGTATTTCCCGGAAGTCCGTCTTCCTTATTAAAGAACCGAAGTTTGCCGTTCGAGTATTGGACAAGGCCCTTCTCATCAGTACCTATCCATGTTTTCGATTTGCTGTCCGTGAATACATAATAGATGTAATCTCCCTTCAAGGTTTCCAGTGCAGACTGATCGGGATATGTTATGTTTAGTTTTCGGGAATTTTTTTCAAAAGCGATTTGCAATTTTAATATTCCGCCAAACCCTGCAATCCATACCTCATTGTCTTTTCCGTTGATGGTTAGTATACTGCCTTCATTAAGCTCAATGTCATCCTTGAGTTTAATAACTTTGTTTGTTTGCGGATCAAGAATATAAACACCTTCTCCAAGTGTGCCGATCCAAATCATCCCATATGGATCCTCATATAAACTGACAATGTCTGTAAGCTTATTCTTGTTTGTGATGAAATATTTCTTGTAGGAAAGTTTCCCGGGCTTCACTTGCCATGCTTTGTATAATTGTTGGTCAGGGCTGAACCAGACATTCCCCTTGCTGTCGGCCAGGATGCTATGCACGGAATGAATTTTCAATTCGCTGTCTGATTCCAGTTTCTGCCAAATTTCTCCGCTCGTACGTACGAGTCGGTGTCCGCTTATTGTCCAAATATTATTATCATGATCTCTCAATGCAAAAGCGGCACGCATACTTTTTAAATTGTTGTCTTTTTCGAAAAGAGGACTGAAACCTCCTGAGTAATCGGCAGAAATTATTCCTTTTTTCTCAGTTCCAATCCACACTGATTTGCTTAGAGGAAGAATGAAATTTATTTGACCGTATGACCATGAGTTGAATTGCTCTGCCATACGCAAACTTCCGTTGATGTATTCCAGTCTGCAAAATCCTTTATCCTGCATACCTGCCCAAATCAGACCATTCTGATCCATGCTTAGATGCCGTACAATATTATCCGGAAGTCCGTCTTCTGAGGAAAAAACACTTACCTGCCATTTTCCACTTTCGAATTTTATCCTGTTTATTCCCTGATCAGTTCCTGTGAGAACAGATCCGTCTGCAAGTGGGAGGATACTATAGCAGTAGTTGTCGGATAGGCCATGATTGGTTGTGATTCGAATGCTTGAATCGCCGGAAAAGTAAATTAAACCTCCGCCTTCGGTGGAGCAAAGAAAACTTCCTGCTGCATCTTCTTCAATGTCTGACACAGGACTGTTTCCGAAGTTATCATCAATCTTTTGCCAGATGATACCCTTGGAAGTCAGCATGCCAAGTTTACCGTTTTTCATTCCTGCCCAAATCCTTCCTTTAGAGTCAGTGTGAACTGTATTGATGATTTTATTGTCAAGAGAATCGTTCCATTTGTAAGGTATGAATTCAGTGCCGGTGAACGAAAACAATCCTTTTTCAGTACCGCACCATAATATGCCCAGAGAATCGATGCAGACCGAAGTGATTCTGGTTTTGGAACCGTTTAACTTAAATTCATGGATTTTGTAAAGTGGATCCTGCGAATGGACTATCAATACTGATAGTATGGAAAGTATCAATGTCATGAAACGTATTAGTCTCATAATGCAGGCTTCTTCCTGAGTACTGCTTTTACTGAAACTGCAATTTCACTCGCGATTTTTTCATGAACTACTTTCGGTATTTTAATGTTGTGTTCCGAAAGCATGACTATGAATTGCGAATCAAGAATGACTGATTCATCAGTAATCACAATGTTTGATTTGATGATTCGTTCACGTTCTACGCCGTGAATGTTTAGCTTTCCTTTGGCCCTGATAATATGTCGCCCGTTCTTAAGCAAATCTACGTCTTCAATGATTTTTCCGCTGAAAACAGCCTCCGGAAATTTATCGGACTCAAGATATTTTTCATTGAAGTGCTCTGCCTGCAAGGCACTATTGAATCCTTTGAAAGACCTGATGTAAACTTTGAATGTAAAAGTCTTTTTTTCCACATCAATGAGGCCCCGCATTTCATTTGATGTCGCGCTGATCACTTCCTGCGGCGCTACTGATTGAAAACTCAAAGTGCCGGTATTAGTAAAATAATATTTTACTGACTCCTGTGCACTGATTACTGTGACGCCCAGAATGAAAAAAGCGAGGAGATTAAAATTTATTTTACTCATCAATTGAATTAGTTTCGGTATTAAGGTACTAAAAATATCTGCTTATGAAGATTAATGAGTGACCTTCAAGTTCAAATGATTTTGTCGGAAATCAGTTTATCTATGATCGAATTGGTAGCTCCGCAGTTCCTGGATACGAACATTTTTGCAGAATTTTCAGCCTTAGTATATAATATTTTGTCATCAATCAACCGAATCAAATGCTTTTTGAGTTCGCCTGAGTCGCCGAAAGAAAAAGCTCCTCCAGCTATTTCCAGGGCCTTTGCTTCTGGATATTTGGAATGATTGTTTCCCATAAGTACCGGTTTCCCGAAAGCAGCTGGCTCAAGGATGTTATGTAATGCATTTTTCATTCCTCCACCAACATATGCAATATGAGCACATTTATAAGCTGATCCAAGAATACCAATGCAGTCTATTATTAAGACGGCTGAATCTTGTGTGTTTTTTCCGATTGATTCTGAAAAAAGAGCTGTACTTCCAATGCCAAGCAGGTTGTCGGATTTGTTTTTAAGTCTGATAATGTTTGCTGCATGAACTTCATGCGGTGCAAATACTAACTTGATTCTTTTTTTTAATTCTGAATCCAGAATTTTGAAAATAATGTCTTCATCTGCCGGCCATGTGCTGCCACAAACAATAAGTAATTTTTCATTTGCAAAATTCTTGATTTCCTGTGGGCAAATTGCAGACAGTGAATTGCTTTTTACCCTGTCGTACCTCGTGTCTCCGCTGACAGTATAATTCAAGATATTGTGAGCTGAAAGAATTTCTCCGGAAGTTTTGTTCTGCAGGAAATAATGATTCACATTGCGTAAAATATTTAAAAAGTATTTTCCTGCCGGCGAAAAAAAGATTTGGTTTTTACGAAATCCAGACGAGATGAAATACACCGGGATTTTCCTTACGTTCAATTCATTCAGGTAGTTGAACCAAAAATCGTATTTAATAAATAAGACGGCTTTTGGATTTAATAAAGAAACAAAATATTTTGCATTTGCAGTTAAATCGGGAGGAAGGTAAAACACGTGGTCGGTGACAGGATAGTTTTTCCTGATTTCATATCCTGAAGGAGAAAAAAAAGTCAGAATTATCTTTGCATAAGGGTTTCTTTTTCTGATTTCTTCGATTACCGGTCGACCCTGTTCGAATTCGCCCAGCGATGCGCAATGAAACCAGATTGAAGGGCGATTGTCGTTCTTTAGAATTTCGGAGTATTTACTTCGCCAGTTTTTTCTGCCTTTAATCCATAATTCAGCTTTGTGATTTCCAAATATTGCGAATAGCCTTACACCAACAGTATAAAGGTAAATTGAAATACTATACAAAATCCTCATGGATTGTATCAGTTAAAATAATACTGACGAGGTGTTCGCTTGTAAACCGGTATAATCCATCCTGCGCGAATCCCCAGCAACTGATCTGTCCTTTTGCGTTCATCTTTTTCCATTGTGTCGAAATTATAAGACCTTCTGTTTTGTGTGAATGCTTGTGTGAATTCAATACCGGCAAAAAAATTAATCTTCCTGTTGTTGCTGAAGTTAACATAACCGGCAAAAGCAGTGAAACTTAAACCGTTTGTAAGACGGTCATATCCTTTTTTATAATCACCCTCGATGGACGGAATAGAACTTCCCTGATTCTCGATGCGGATTTTATGTTGCAACAGTCCGGCGCCAATAGTTGCTATTATACCTGAGTTGGGATTTGGACCTATTACTGGAAAGACTTTTCCCGCTTTCAGTTCGAACTTAAATCCTCTTTCATACAATATCACATCTGCAAATTGTCCAGACTCAGAAATTATAGCACCTTGTCCGGAAATCAATGAATCGAGAATAGTGTTTTCCTTCACTGTATTACCAAATAGAAATTGTCCGTCAAGACCAAATAAAAAATTACCTGAACTTTTATGCATGAATGATCCACCCGTATTCCAGTTGCTCCCAAAACGATCAGACAAATCTGAAAGCGGAATCTGAAAAGCGCCATTGGCGCTGATCATTGAGAACGAAATTGTGGAATCTTTCATGCTCTTCTGCCCGAACGCAATTCTGCAGAACAGCAGAAACATGTTCAGAAGGATGAATAGCCTTGTCGTGAATAGCATTTGTGTATTAATCCGGGTTTAGTTTATAAGCATTTCTGTTCGGAACAGCGTTTTAAAGAATCCTTCAGGAAAACAGATTACTCAGGAAGTTTTAACCTGCAAATCATCTGCAGTAAATTGATATGGCAGGAAACTTCTGATGGAATCTGATACAAGAACTTTCCCTGTTTCGCCTACAAGTATTAATCTGATTGGTCCGTGATATCTGTGTTCATATTCTGCAATTGCCTGTCGGCACGCACCGCAAGGAGTAATTGGCTTGTCGATATGGAATTGATCAGATGAGGCGGTGACCGCAATAGCGCTTATTTTAACTCCTGGAAAATTGGCTCCTGCTGCGAAGATGGCTACTCTTTCAGCGCAAAGACCAATTGGATAGCTTGCGTTTTCCTGGTTGTTTCCCCTCAGGATCTTACCGTTTTCCAGCGCAACGGCAGCCCCAACCTGAAATCTGGAGTAGGGTGCATAAGCCTTATTTGCACTAAGGCGGGCTTCTTCAACCAGTTTTTGATCATCCGGTGATAGTTCATTAACATTTTCAAATTCAGTGAATTCGGAAGTGATTTGTATTCTTTTCATTTTGTTGGACTGGTAAAATTAGGCATTTTAAGCAATTGAATAAAAGTTCTGTAATTCAGCAGATTAATTTTTTAGACTGATTCTGTGGTTCGGTTTTTGTAAAAAAACCTGTTCCTCGCATTAACGCTGAAAAGGTAGATTATTGAGTGAATTGAGACAACTTTTTTATCAATTTTCACGTTAGAGGACAGTTGATTTTACGGTCGTTCATCGGTGCTGGAGATAATATTAGCATCTTTGCGCCTTGAAATCCGTATGGTAAAACGAAAGAATATGTCAATTAAAACAGCAAGCAGCTTCCTGATTTTGATCTCTTTGCTTTTTCTTGCTTCCTGTAAAAAGGAAGCCGGAGAAGGTGGAACATCAACAATCAAGGGTAAAGTAGTCATTTACAATTTTGATAATATTTTCCAGGAAGTCCTGGACACATTTCCTGGAGCGGATGAAGACGTCTTCATCATTTATGGAGAGGATAATGCTACCTATAATGATGATTTCAAGACGAGTTATGACGGGACATTTGAATTCAAATATCTTCAGAAGGGAAAGTACACGTTGTTCGCTTATACGAAAGATACAACTGGAGCCTGGAACGGAACAATTAACTCGCAGTATCGTCCAAAAATTCCTGTGTTCAGGGAAGTTGAAATCACAGCAAAAAACCAGACAGTCATTGTTCCGGATATAATAATACTTGCATCCAAACAATAATAATTAACATGAAATCGAATTTAATTCTAACTGTAATTGGAATTTTCTTCTTTGTGAACGTAGCCAACGCTCAGAGCAAGAAGGATATTCGCAAGCACAAGATCAAGTCTGTAAAAGTTTCCCTGACAACATATAAAGATGGAACTGAAAATACCGTTCCAGAATCTTTTGAAAAGTACGATTCAAACGGTCAGTTGCTTGAGATAATTGACTATGATAAGGAAGGCAAAGTTAAAATGCATGAAGCATACGTCAATAACAAAAACGGAGACCGGACAGAAGAGATCATTTACGGATCAGATGGAAAAGTGAAAAAGAAAAAAGTGATTAAGTATAATTCCACAGGTGATAAAGTGGAAGAGAGCCGTTATGACGGTTCAGGAAATCTGATCGAGAAGGAAGTTTATACTTATAATGCTAACGGTGACCGCACTACTGAAGTGACACTGGACAATAAAAACAATGTAGTGAAAAAGGATTACTTGTTGTATGATAATAAAGGAATGCGGATTGAAAGAAGGACTATGGATGGCAAAGGAAATCTGCTGGAAGTAAAGAAATACGTTTACGAATACTGATTTTCTTGATAGAACTTGACAACATACTTGCAATTTTTGATCCAATTACTTTAAAGGAAATGGATAATGTAAAGCTGCTCGACAGAGTAGACACGAAATACATGTTTCGTGATACCTTGTTGCCGGTCATCCTGAATAAGATGAAGGACAATTACAGGGTTCTTGAGATTGAGGGTAAACGATACAACCATTACGAAACGCTTTACTTTGACACCGATAATTTTGGCTTGTACATCCGTCATCATAACGGAAAATTAAACCGATACAAATTCAGGTCAAGAAAGTATGTAGAGTCCAACCTCAATTTCTTCGAGATAAAATTTAAGAATAACAAAGGAAGGACCATTAAAGAGAGGATTAAAAGGCCTGAAATGGTTTATGAAATAAAAAACAAGTCAGGTGAGTTTGTAAAAGCGGTAAGCAAAATGGATCCTTCCATGCTGAAGCCAAAACTGTGGGTGAATTATGTGAGAATCACGTTTGTGAACAAACATTCGCAGGAAAGGCTTACAGTGGATACTCGATTGCATTACAAGGACGATAATAACACAGTCGATTACAATGGACTTGTAATAGCCGAAGTTAAACAGGGCAGCGGGAGGGACAAAAGTCCTTTTATCCAGCTTATGAGGGATAATTCCATTCTGGCGAAGTCCATAAGTAAATACTGTCTTGGTGTGGTTTCATTAAATCCTGACATCAAAAAGAATAGATTTAAACCTACATTACTATATCTGAATAAATTACTGAAAGCATCATGAACGATCTCAGCTCCATAGAATTGTTTGACAAATTATCTGATAAGTTTTTCTGGCGACTGCTCATTGATATATTGTCAATGGTCGTGATAGTAAGGCTCATTTATTTCCGCATTTATAAGAAAAAGGATTACCTCTTTACATTCTTTCTTTTCAATATTATCATATTCATTATCACTTACCTTTTGAACAAAGTTGATATGTCAATGGGTGCCGCCTTCGGGTTGTTTGCAGTATTCTCTATGCTTCGATACAGAACAGAAGGTATAAACACAAAAGACATGACTTATTTGTTCATTGTCATTGCAATCGGACTGATTTGTGCAGTGAGCAAGGCAAGCTATTTCGAACTGGTGATAATTAACCTCATCCTCATTTCGTTCACTTATGCTTTAGACGGAAACTGGTTGCTGAGAAATGAAATGGTCAAGAATGTTCTCTATGAGAACATTGAAATGATAAAGCCTGAAAACTACAATGCTCTGATGGAAGATCTGAGAAACCGTACCGGTTTGAACATCCACCATGTTAGTGTCAACAAGGTCGACTTCCTGAAAGATGTAGCAGTCGTTAAAATTTATTATTACGAGGACACTGCCAAGCTGAAACCAAAGGGATGATGCAAATTTTCCGTTATTTATTCTCCGGAGTTTTGTTCTTCAGTTTCATCTTTCCATTCAATGATGTAAAAGCACAGAAGGATGCAGGACTTTGGGCAAATGTGAGCCTGAATCACCAGGTGACACGAAGAATTTCTGTTTCTCTATCTGAGCAAATCAGATTGAATCAGAATGTTTCACAGGTAGACCAGGTGTTCACTGATGCTGGAATTACCTATCAATGGAGCAAGTCGTTCAGAACCGGAATCAGTTACAGGCTTTCTTTCAGAAATGAAATCGAATTCTATGAAACAAGACATCGTTTCTATGTAGACTTGTCCTATCGTCTCAGAAAAAGGCCTGTGTCAATGACAATCAGACAAAGGTTTCAGCAGCAATATTCCGGACTTAATACCAGCGAGAATGGAGATATTCCGGAGTGGTATTCCAGGACAAAACTTGCTGTTAAATATGATTTGAGCAAGAAATACACACCTTACGTATCAGTTGAAGCATTTTACCTGATTGATAACGATGATGAAGACAATCAGACTTTTGACCAGATGCGCTATGAAGCCGGCTTTGACTACGACTTCAACAGGAGGCATAGTTTAAACCTTTTTTATATGGTTCAGACTAAGCTCCTGGGTAAAGAATCCACCAAATTTATTTCCGGAATAGGGTATACCTATTCATTCTGATTCAGAAGCAGCGCTACAGCATAGCAACTCACACCTTCTTTTCTTCCTACGTATCCCAGCTTCTCAGTGGTTGTGGCTTTTATAGAAAGGCAATTAAGTTCCAGATTCATTATCTCACACATGGCTTTTTTCATTTCAGGTATGTACCCTGATATTTTTGGCTCCTGAAGGCAAAGTGTGACATCAATGTTTCCGATTTTATAGTTTTCTCCTGCAATAAGCACACATGTATGTTGTAACAGAATCTTGCTGTCAATATTTTTGAATTCAGAAGATGTGTCAGGAAAGTGCTTTCCGATGTCTCCCAGGCAAGCGGCACCCAACAGAGCATCACAAATGGCATGAATCATGACGTCCGCATCGGAATGTCCAACAGCTCCTTTGTGATGATCAATTTTTATTCCCCCTATGAAAAATGGTCTGCCTGTTTCAAGCTGATGTACATCGAAACCAAATCCTATTCGCATGATAGATAAATTTTATTTCTTCAAAATTAGGGTTTAATCTTAGAGTCAGACAAAAAAAAAGCGGATGAAACTCATCCGCTTTTCTAAATTCTTTCGGATTATTCATCCGTATTATCGGTCTTTTTAAGAGCGTCAAAGTCGAATGTCAGGGTAAATCTCAGGGTGTTTTCCAGCGGATTACGCTGAGTAGTAGGGATCAGGTAGGCAAAATCCAGTCCGAATACATTGTATCTCAAGCCTGCACCGATAGTAAAGAACATTCTGTTTCCTTTGGTAGCAGCTTCATGAAAATATCCTGCCCTGATAGCGAATTGCTTGTCGTACCAATATTCGGCGCCTATTGAATAAGTGAATTCTTTTAACTCTTCTTTAAAACCGGCCGGTGCATCTGACCATGAGCTGAAAATTGCAGAAGCCACAGAAATGTTTGAGGGATCTTTACCGGCCTGAATTACTTTGTTTCTGTCAGCATCCAGACTGTCACCGCCAACTGAGTTTTTATAATAAACCGGTGGAGTAGGGACCAGCAATTTATTCACGTCTGCACCAAATCCAATGGAGTTGTAATCATCCAGTTCCACAAGCAGGTTTGTGCCAAATCTGAAGTTAGTCGGAATGAAATCCTTTGATTCAGTATCAGTATATGAAATTTTGGATCCGATGTTTGAGATGTTAAGTCCGAAAGCGAGCTGCGCATCTTTTCCGGAGAGCTCAATTGGCGATCTGTAATATGCGGCGAGGTCAGCAGCCACGGAGGTTCCGGCATGAGTTGAAATAGTATTGTTTGCGATTGTGATTCCACCGGTCAGATTGCTGTAGATATATCGAAGCGCAAGTCCGCCTGAAAAATTTTCACCGAGCTTACGTGAGTAAGCGACATCTAAAGCCCATTCATTTGGGTTGAAGGATCCGGTCTTGACGGCATTGTCATCAGTGAAATCAATATTTCCAAGGGAAAAATAGAGCAATGAAGCACCAAAAGCCTGATCGTTTTTAAGTTTTTTATATCCGGAAACATAAGCCAGATTGATATCATTTACCAGCGCTCTCAACCAGGGGGTGTATGAAAGTGAAAACCCATATGCTTTATCTGCGAAAGCAAGCTTTGCAGGATTCCAGTGAATGGAGTTCGCGTCCGGGGATGTAGCAACACCGTAATCACCCATTCCTCCGGCTCTAGAGTCTGGAGCAATCTGCAGAAAAGGAACTGCAGTGGTAATTGTGTTGATCTGGCCCAGAAGTGAATCCCTGAATGAGTTGATCTGGGCAGTTGAAGAACCGGCGGTGATAATCGCAAAGCCCGCCAGAATGTACTTTTTAAGGTTAAATTGCATTTTTTCCGGTTAATAAGTCGTCAAATATACGTGAATAATGAAAAATGGTTTGAATTATCTTAGAATCACAAGTTTCTCAAATTTATCGGCATATTGACCTTCAGGAGTTCGGACTCGGAGCTTATAAATGTAAACTCCTTTGCCTATTTTATCTCCATATTCGTCAAGCCCATCCCATTTCAGATCATCAGAACGAAAACCTTTCGGAGTTATTCTCTGGCTGATAGTTTTTACGAGTTTTCCTGAGACGGTAAAAATCTGAACCCTTACATCTAATTCGCTGAAAGGCTTATTGTGCTCAAACATGAAAGTCGTATTGGTTGTGAAAGGATTCGGATAATTCAGGACATGGTCTAGTGCCAGTTCTGCAGTTTCTGCAACCACAAATTCAGTGACAGCTTCACCGGAGTTGTTAAATACATCCCACACTTTCAATCTGACAGTATGAGGTCCGGGAGGCAGATTTTTGTAAGGATATTTCACCTTACCCTGCTGGTAACTATTCAGATCGTTTTCATAGTAATCATTCAGCACAATCACTTTGCTTTTGTCATTATTCAGTTCAGCGGTCATGTCATGTCCGATACCAGTTCCAACAGTATTGATGCCGCTTGAATCTGAAATGATCGCATACAAATAAGGGTTGGCATCTGTCAGACCTCCCCTTACGAATTTTTCATCATTCATATAAAGGCGAATTTCCGGACCGGTGTTGTCAGCTGATGCTGATGTATTAAATCCCCCTACTACGGCGTTTTTAAAATATCCTGCTGCATCAGTCTGGCCATTGTGCGCATAAAAACTCAGCTTCCCGAAACCGTATTGAAACTGAATATCTCTCGGAACCACAAATGAAAAGCTGAACTCACCATTGCTCACACTAACCTTTCCTTTATAAATGATGTTTTTCTGCAAGTCGAACGGAGCAGGATAGGAGGGGTCTCTGGCATCATTCAAGTCGTTTCCAAGGGTGTTATAAGTTACAGATTTGTCGTAAATCGTTGGATATAAAATTCCGTTATAGCTGTTCAGCTTTTGACCTGAAGCATCCTGAATTTCACCTGTGATGGTGATCTTGCTCAGTGCTTTCAGTGTGTCAGTAGGCTGGCTAACGTCCACTGAATTGATCGTGTTGGTCTTTACTTTCATTTCCGGGAATGCAAGGCGTAATGCCGGATCACCAATCAAAAGAAAATTACGGACATATTGATCAGAATACACATCCACTTTGGTTCTTTCGAACACTTCACCAATTGTAGGCATCTTTCCGTTTACCGGTGTTGTGAAGTGCTGAAAAAATTTCTGTGTGAGATTAAAATTGGAACTGGAAAAAGCAAGTCGTGAAGTTGTGAACAAGGCAATTCCTCCGCCATTAGGATTCAGGAAGACCAGCTCGCCTGCAGAGGTTCTTCCGGGGTCATCCACCCGGGTGAATTCGCAGGTTGCAGTCAGGAAAGCTGCCAGACTATTGATATTGGTCCACCCATTAATGTCATCTATTTCAAGAACTCTTTCATGTGCCCAGCCGATCTCTCCTCCGTGTCCTATATAGGTTAAGAGCAATGTGCCGCGTTGAATTCTGTCCACTATTGCTGATTGTGCGTCAGGATATCTTTGTCCGCCTGGAGTAGAAATCTGATTGTATGCATCAAGGTAGATTTTCTCAATATTCAGGAGAGGAGCTGCATTTGCCATTCTTCTGGCAAGTGTATCAGATTGCCTGAAGTGAGTATTGCTGTCCTGATCATCACCAACGAAAGTAATGTTGTTTCTCCAGTCGGCGAAAACTGTGGGGTTCACTGCACCGCTCTCATCAAATATCGGTACAGTTTCTCCACCTCCGTAACGAATGATCTTGCGTGCAGCTGATTCAGCTTCAGGAATGGATCTTACCGGAAGACGTCCAACGCTGATATCTACAATTTCTGAATTTGTCCATTCGCCTTCATTGTCATCAAGCAAGCCGTAGAAATCATCGGACATATAGGTTTGAGTCTGGTTTAATGAGCCGGCTGATTGAAATGAAGTCACAAGATTGCTGTTGTTCGAAATCCTGTATTTATTATCATAACTGGCATCCCCATAGAGAAGTAGATATCTTGGCAGGTCTGAAGCATTTTGCGCACGATCGTAAAACATTTTTACAAAATCTCTGATTGCGCAAACATCCTGAGCACCAGAAGAAAATTCATTGAATACCTGATGAGTTGTGGCAACCACTACCCTTAATCCGTCTTTGTCCCTGTGGAAATCAGCGACCTTTTCCGCCTGCTGAACAAATGCGGGATTCGTAATGATGATCATTTCGGCTTGCGCAAGACCATGCAAGTTTTGGTTATCAACCTGACCCTTGATGATGGGAGACAGAAATGAAGTACTGTTAAAAGCTATGAACTGACGCAAAACATCACCGCTCACTTTATAAGACATATTGCTTCCGTTGAGTGATACATCTTGTTTAACCACATTGATGTGATCTGTAACATCCCATATTGTGAGGTTGCTGTTAGCGTTGCTGAGTATGAACTCGAGTACGTTGCCTGGCCCAACAGATCTTGAATCCCTGAATTCAAATTGTGAACCGGTGCCGCTGAGATCCAGATTTCTTCTGACATTCCATTCTATGAAATTCAACCATCCTATACCGCTTGGGTCTGCAGAACTGAATTGAACGCTCACATTGGCTGTAGATGAACTGACAGGTACATGTACATTCAGAATGCCCGGGGTAGCGTAATTGTCCTGCACCGATATTCCAACTGTCGAGAAAGGAAGTAATCCGACAGAAGTACCGTTAACACCGATGTTGAATGCGTTGGTGTTAATCCCTCCGGTGATCGTAGCACGTCCCAACACGCTTACTTTTAAAAATGCAGAATCTCCTGCAACTGCATTAGGAAAATTGAAATTGAAATTACGTGTATTGTTAAAGTTGTCAAAAGTTTCACCGTACCATTCTCTGCCTGATTTGAGATGATTGATTAGATCGGCTTCGTGAAACTGGTGGTCATCAAATGAAGTGACTGTATGCGTAGGAGTTGATGACAACGAATTTCTGACCGGAATTCTCTTGCCATTTCCAAGATCAACAGTCAGGAAGTAGTAAGAAGTATCAGCATAATTGTTGATCTGGTGTATGAAACGTGAAGTGTTTTGATCCTGATTCCAGACAGTCTGACCTTTACCGTAAAAAACTATGTAATCATTTTCATTGAAAACCCCGTCAGTTTCTCCTACTACCAGTATCGCGTTTTCCTGTAAGTCATCATACCTGAATTTTGAATTCAGGTAAGGCAGCTGTCCGCCGCCATTGCCGTACAAGCGAATATTTCTTGGATCTATGCTCTCTACCGGGACACCAAGATTTTTAAGCTGCTGATATGTAATCCGGTAAACTCCGTTTTGAAGTATTCCAATTTTATACCAATCTCCGGATGCAAGCACACTGTTTGATGCATAGGTTCTGGTTGGTGGATTACTGTTTTGTCTTGATAAACCGCTCGGTGAAATTTCAAGCTGGTAGGATACCAATCTTTCATATCCTGCAGGACCCTTTCGAATAGGTTTAATACTTATGCTGGCGAATGCCTCTTTTTTACGATAGGAAATTGAAGTTTGAACTTCGAATTCGCTTGAAAACTTTTCTTTTTCACGCAATAAATCTAAATCTGGAAGCGGTTCTGTGGCAACATTGATCAGTTTAACATTTACGGAGGATGTGCCATTTGCCAGAGGGACTGTTTCAGTGATTATTGGATTAAAATTCTCATCATAAACAGCACCTTCAAAATGATAACTTCTGAAAACGGTTTCATCAGGCAATTTTCTTTCATATTCCTTTTGCCATTTGATAGTTTTTCGCTGCATACCGTTCTCCGGCTGCGCAAATACTGCAAAAGGTAAAAATGAAAGAAGAATAAGAGAGATTCTTGTCAAGGTCATTGTCTTGAAGAAATAAAATTTCGTGCAAAGGGAAGTCATCTCAACGTAAGATTTCCAGGAATATTGAATAAACAAAATTATCAAATAAAAGGATAGTTATCTTCGTAAATTTGCAATAGGGTTCAACCAAATCCCAGACCACTGCGCAGCGTTTAATTTCTTAAATCCACATCATTGATTGCAGAAATCATACATACAGAAAATGATGAATGAGGAAGTTCCGCGATAAAAAAATGCATTCTTGAATTTTATGAACCTTAAAAATCAGTAAAATTGTGTCGAAATCTTGCAGTGAATCAATAAGTTCTCAATTGTGATATTCCGGCTAACGAAACAATGTACCTTCACTCACGTAAGATGACAACTAAATTAAGTTAAAAATGCTCAGGAAAGTTCTGATCTTCTTCTTTATAGTTTGCACGGGGACAACCTCCGCGCAAGATCCTGAGTTTACCCAGTTTTATGCGAATCCGCTTTATTTGAACCCGGCTTTTGCAGGAACAGCAAGATGTCCCAGGGTCAACCTGAATTACAGGAATCAATGGCCGGCACTGACCGGTACATTTGTTACATACACTGCTTCATACGACCAGCATGTGGAGCCATTAGGTGGTGGATTGGGATTGCTTGTTTTGAATGACAAAGCAGGCGAAAACACACTCACAACAACAAATGTAAGTGGGATGTATTCATATCTTCTCAACGTTACAAGGGAGTTTTCTGTGAAGTTTGGTTTGCAGGGAACTTATGCTCAGAAAAAGCTGGATTGGGACAAGCTCACTTTTGGCGATATGATTGATCCCAGATATGGTTTCGTATATGAAACTCAGGAAACGCGTCCAAATACAAATAAGAGTTTCTGGGATTTTTCAGCCGGAATCCTGGGATACAGCAACAAGGTTTACGGAGGTGTGGCAGTAAATCACATCACTGAGCCCGAGGAGTTTTATATACGTGCTGCACCTGGCAGCCGTCTACCTATGAAGATAACAGGACATGTCGGAGCTGTGCTCCCGCTCGGCGGAGGAAGGGATGAGGGCACTTACATTTCACCTAATTTTCTTTGGCAAAAGCAAAGGGATTTTGAGCAATATAACATTGGAGTCTATTTAGCAAAAGCACCGCTCGTAGGTGGATTATGGTACCGAGGCAGCGACTCTTTTATATTATTGGTTGGCTTACAGCAAGGCATGTTCAAGTTCGGATATAGCTATGACATCACTGTATCCAAACTTGCAAAATCATCAGCCGGTTCACATGAACTGTCACTGGGTTTGCAGTTTCCTTGCTCACCTAAGAAGAAAAGATTCAGGACAATTAAATGCCCTGCATTCTAGGATTTTAAAATAAAATAAATACATTTGGCAAGCGTTTAATTGCAAATAAACAGGAAACCCAAAATGAAAAAACTCATTTGGAATTACTTCAGCATCACAGCCTTAGCACTTTTTCTCAGTTCTTGCGGAAAAGAAAAATCATCTGTGACGGGCTGGAATTACAATGATCCGAAAAACGGTGGTTTTGAAGTAGTCCCTTACGACGAACAAGAGACCGGTCCGGGATTGGTACTTATTGAAGGAGGTACATTTACCATGGGTAGAACTGAACAGGAAATTACTCACGACTGGAACAATATTCCTCGCAGGGTAACAGTAAGTTCATTTTACATGGATGAAACAGAAGTGGCAAACATCCACTATCTTGAATATCTATACTGGATTTCGAGAGTATTTGGCAGCGACTATCCTGAAGTTTATAAAAAAGCATTGCCAGATACTTTGGTATGGCGCGACAAACTTGCATACAATGAGCCATTTGTTGAATTATATCTCAGGCACCCTGCATATCAGCAATACCCTGTGGTGGGTGTGAACTGGTTGCAGGCCAGTGACTTCTGCAAGTGGAGAACTGATCGTGTGAATGAACAGATTCTCATCCGCGAGGGCATTCTGCGTGTGAATCCGAATCAGATTAATGAGGATAATTTCAATACTGATTCTTATTTGGCAGGACAATATGAAGGTCTTGTAAAGAGTGACCTGATGGATCTGAACCCAAGTTCAGGTACTAATGGAACTCGAAAGGTTCGTATGGAAGACGGAATTCTTCTTCCAAAATATCGTCTCCCAACCGAAGCAGAGTGGGAATATGCGGCTCTTGCACAGATTGGGAACACTATTTATGAGCGTGTGACTGACCGCAGGCAATATCCTTGGAATGGCCACATCACACGGAACAGCAGTGAAAAATACAAAGGTCAGATGATGGCCAACTTTAAGAGAGGCCGAGGTGACAATATGGGTACTGCAGGATTTCTGAATGACAATGCAGATATTCCTGCTCCGGTCCACAGCTATTGGCCTAACGATTACGGTCTGTATAATATGGCCGGCAACGTAAGCGAGTGGGTAATGGATGTATATCGTCCTCTTTCTCCGGAAGATAAAAGCGATTTCAACTCATACAGAGGAAACGTTTTCACCACTCAGCAGCGTGATGAAGAGGGTTATATTGTTGAAAAAGATTCTTTGGGAAGAATTCCAATGCGTGAAGTCACTCCTGAGGAAAATGCTGACAGAAGAAACTACACATTTGCAGACAACATCAATTTCCTTGATGGCGATGAGGAAGAAATAAAATATGACTACGGAGTTGCTTCTCTCATTAATGATAAAGCAAAGGTATACAAAGGAGGTTCCTGGAATGACAGGGCTTATTGGATGTCTCCGGGTTCCAGAAGATTCCTTGATGAAGGTCAGAGCACCAATACCATTGGGTTCAGATGCGCAATGACAAGGGTCGGGAGTCCTGTAGGTCTTGGAACCAAACCCAAAACAAAAATCAAAAGATAATCTTTCAGCCCCCTCATGCAGGGGGCTTTTTTTTACCTTCCCCTTGAAGATTTATATGTGTTCGAAATTCGGATGTTAAAAATATCTGAAATTGCCTATCACTCTGAATCTGGTATTCGTAATTTTGAGGAATGACAAGACTGCAGTTATTTGAAGAGATTAAGCGTAAAAAATCATTCTTGTGTGTTGGGCTGGACACTGATATTAAACGTCTGCCGCCTCATCTCATGCGGTGTGATGATCCGGTGTTTGAGTTCAACAGGCAGATCATTGATGCGACTCAGGAATTCTGCGTTGCTTACAAGCCCAACCTGGCATTTTATGAATCTTCAGGTCCTGGTGGACTGCAAAGTCTCGAAAGTACTGTCAGATACATCCCTTCGGGTTTTTTTACCATTGCAGATGCTAAACGTGGAGATATCGGCAACACTGCAGAAATGTATGCACGCACTTTTTATGACTATTATAGATTCGATTCTGTCACCGTGGCTCCCTATATGGGAAAGGACTCTGTCGTCCCGTTTATCCAGCCTGGCAAATTCGCCATAGTACTTGCACTTACCAGCAATGCAGGATCAATGGACTTTCAACTGGGAGAATTATCTGTCACATTCCAGGGAAGAAGAGAAAGATTGTTTGAGCACGTCCTCAGGATAGCTTCCGGCTGGGGTAATGCTGACGAACTAATGTTTGTTGCCGGCGCGACACATCCTGAACTCATCGGTAAAATTCGCAACATCGTACCGGATCATTTTTTGCTTGTCCCAGGGATAGGAGCGCAGGGTGGCAGTCTTGATGAAGTGTCAGCACAAGGCCTCAATTCAACAGTCGGCCTTCTTGTTAACTCTTCAAGAAATATACTCTATGCAAGTTCAGGAGAAGATTTTGCGGAGGCTGCACACAGGGAGGCTCAAAGAATTCAGATGGAGATGCAGATAATACTTGAAAGTCGCTTTTAATAAACCGGAAAAACAGCAATCGGTTTTATCTTAGATAAAATTCCGCCGATGCTGGAAGTTTTTTTACACCATGTTTGGAAATATTCTCTTTTTATAAAAGAGGATTTGAAATGCACCTCGGGAGAAAGGATTGAGATTATAGATCCCGGAAATCTGAATTCAGATTCAGGCCCTGATTTTCATACAGCCCGCCTGAAGATCGGTGATACCCTTTGGGTAGGATGTGTGGAGGTTCACCTAAATTCTTCCGACTGGGAAAAGCATGGGCATGATCAGGATGAGGCATATGAAAACTGCATATTACACGTAGTGTTGAATGCAGATACAAATGTGAAAACCAAATCCGGACGTGTTGTACATTGCCTGGAACTCAAGTCCAGAATTCATGATTCTGCTTTTCGCAATTATCGCAACCTGCTTGAAAATCATCATCATCTTCCCTGTGAGCCCAGGTTAAAGGAAACCGATCCCAATCAGAATGAAGATTGGTTTCATCAGTTGGCCCGAGCCAGATTGGAAATCAGGTCCAGGCAAATTGCATCCGTTCTTGAAAAGTTCAATGGTTCATGGGATCAGTCGTATTATTTCTGGATGGGAAAGCAATTTGGCTTTTCATTGAATGCCATTCCCTTTACAATGTTGTGCGACGTATTACCGTTGAATCTATTACACAGGCATGGGAATAACCTTGAAAAAACAGAAGCATTGCTTTTCGGATGTGCAGGATTTCTTGAAGACGAAAGCGGTGATCCATACTACATGGTCTTACGTGAGCATTTTCTGCATTATAAAAATCTACTCCGGCTAAGAAGCCTGCACATCTCATCATGGAAGTTTCTGAGAATGCGCCCTAATAATTTTCCGACTGTCAGGATAGCTCAGTTTGCTGCACTATACTTTGACAATAACAATCTGTTTTCATTGTTGCCCGAAATATCAAGTTATACTGAAGCAAGAGAAGTTTTCAATTTGAAGGCCTCATCATACTGGGATGAACACTATCGATTTAATTGCCGTGCTTCTTTGTCTGTTAAAATTCTTGGAAAGAGGAGCGCTGACCTTCTGATAATAAATGCTTGCCTTCCATTTTTATATACATGGGGAAAGTTTCACAATTCAGAAATGCATATTAACAAGGCGATAGAAATTTTAGGGCAAATAGAGCCTGAGCAAAACCATATTATTTCACGCTGGAAGAAATATGGTATTAAAGCAGGCAATGCCTTGCATTCACAAGCATTGGTTGAGTTGAGCAATGAGTTTTGCTCTCAGAAAAAATGTTTAAATTGCGGAATAGGATTACAACTAATCAACAATCTGCCATGAGTCCGCTTGATAAGCTGAGAAATTTTGTAGAGATAAATGCATTTGGAGTCTGTACCTGGCTGGGAGAGAAATTTAAAATCCAAACTTCCGTCATCCGCTTATTCTTTATTTATTCGTCCTTTCTCGCGATTGGTTCTCCTGTAATCATTTACATGATACTTGCATTCTGGATTAAGATGAAAAATCACCTGATTGCAAAAAGATCTTCAGTGTGGGATCTTTGAAACTGACGATAGAATCAACCATGAATTACAGACTGACTTTGAGAATCTTTCTGGTTCTTCTTTTGCTTGTTTCAGGCAGTTCAGCATTCGGACAATGGATTTCACTCGGACCAGATAGTGTACCTGCTCTGATGAGGCCTTTTGACGGTTCTTTGAAATTCGCCAGTGGAATAGGCAGAGTCTCCTGTCTGCGTTTTTTCAAAGATGGGGATGGAAAAGAGATCATGTATTTAGGCACTCCTTACGGAGGACTTTGGAAAAAAACTGTGAATGGTCCGAAGTGGGAATATGCCGGTGCTGCTCAATTACCTAATCAAGGAGTGTCTGATTTTTTAATCAGTCGAAGAAAAACAGACAAACTATTTATTCTCAGTGGTGATCCTGATTGCATTCTCAATAAAAACGCACCGGCTCTGGGTTCCACCGATTGTCAAAGCCGGGGGATTTTCATCAGTAAGGATGGCGGACAAAGCTGGAGCGATAATGCAGCCGGCTTGTGGATGGATGAGAATGGAGTTGAGCTTATAGATTTCTGGAAGTTTCCCACCCGAAAAGTGGCGCGAAAGCTGCTTGTTGATCCGCGTTGTTCAAGGCGAATGCTGACAGTTATTCATACTTACACCAATGATTCGAAAACATTTGACGGGATGATTTTTAACAGCAATGACGGTGGGCAAAAATGGATCAGAAGTTTCTACGGTAAGGACGCATATCTGCGCGATATGGAATGGAAGCCGAGGTCTAAAAAGACAGTTTATGCATCTGGACGCAGCGTCCTCAGATCCAATGACAGGGGAAAGTCCTGGTTTAGTTTGCAATTAAACGGACTTCCTGCAGATAGCTCAGTCATAAGATGTGAAATTACTCTCAGCAATGCCGCACCGGATAATATCTATGCACTGGTTATTTATTCTCATTCACCTGGTGGGGAAATTTTCCTTTCAGAGAACTCAGGTGAAAGTTTCAGAAGCATCGCTCGTACTCAGGCAAGTCCGCACTGGAGAACAGCCATAGCTGTCAGTCATAAAGACCCCGGGCTTATATTTTTTTCCGGAGGCAACAAAGTATATAAATTAAAGAAGGAGAATGGCCAATGGAAGCAGAGTTTTTCGGGGGGCAGCATTCACGATGATGTTCACGATCTCACTTTTGATCCAAAGGGAAATAGAATATATGCAAGCACCGATGGGGGAATATACAGCAGTGAGGATGAAGGCCGCACCTGGCTGGATGAAAGTACGGGACTTAACATTGCGGAATGCTGGAGTGTTGGGGTATCTCAAAGCGGACCTTTGATTGTGGCATCCGGTCTTCAGGATTGCGGGACAATAATCAGGTTTCCTGAAGATGATAGTCTGCGAGGCTGGTGGATCACTCGCGGTGGCGACGGAATGGCGGTGGAATTTGATCCGTATGATAACAGGTTAATCTATGCCAATGACGGTAACAACAACATCGTTAGCAGATCAGAAGACAGAGCACAGACATGGTCCAGAAATCTGGCGCCTACCAGAGAGCAAAAAGCCATGTACAGAAGACCTTTTGTCAGACACGAAAAATACAGCGGACTTATTTTTACCGCTTATCACGATGTGTTCAAAAGCAGTGATAAGGGAGACTCTTGGAAAAAAATTTCAGACTTCTCTTTTATTTCAAAGGATCACAGTATTGTGGCAATGGCAGTCAGCGCATCAGATACCAATGTCATTTATGCAGCCTATTCCTCTCCCGCATGGAGTGACAAGCCTGAAAAAAAGTTATGGAAAACACGGAATGGAGGAGAAACGTGGACAGATATTTCTCATGGGCTTACTGGAGTTCATTGGAATGAAATCACAGACATCCTGGTTGACCAGATCAATCCCGAAATAGTATACGTAAGTTTTCAAGGCGGTTGGAAATACAAGATTATGAAAAGTGTCAGCGGTGGAGAAGGTAAGGAGCCATGGAAAGATTATTCAAATGGTTTACCTGATGACGGAGATGTATTATGCCTTGCGAAATCGGTCGGAGCGCAAAGCCTTTTTGCGGGAACGATTAACGGAATATACAAGAGGAGTCACACAGATGGAAGTTGGAGAAGCATAAATTACAATATGCCACGCCAAATGATTTCCGATATTGCCGTCAGAGAAAGTCCCTTGATGCTTTTTGCCGGTACACACGGGATGGGTATATGGATGTTACATTTGAGTTTAGAAAGATAATTTGTTAAATTTTAAACAGCAAACAGTGAAGAAAACAATACTTGTTACCGGAAGTAATGGTTTGCTTGGACAGAAAACAGTTTACGGTTTGCTCGTTTTACCGGATGTGCATTGCGTCAGCACCGGCCGCGGTCCAAACAGAATGAAAAGAAAGGACGGATACGAATATGAGGAGTTTGACATTACAGACTACTCAAGGATGGAAGAGTTGTTCGAAAAACACAGGCCAGATGCTGTAATTCACACTGCAGCACTAACGAATGTAGATGCATGTGAAAACAGAAGAGAAGAAGCATATGCGCTGAATGTGGAGGCCGTCAAAAGCTTAGCTTCAGTATGCGGAAAGAATAATACGCATCTGGTACACCTCAGCACAGATTTTGTATTTGATGGATCAGAGGGTCCATACATTGAAAGCGATCAGGTAAATCCTATCAGCTATTATGCACAAACTAAGTCGGAAGCAGAAATAGTTGTGAAAGAGAGCAGAGCATCATTTTCAATCATCAGGACTATCATTATTTATGGAGTAGTGGACGACAACAGCCGGTCAAACGTGGTGCTTTGGACAATCAATTCGTTAAGAGAAAAGAAAATCATTCGCGTAATCAATGACCAGCACCGAAGCCCAACCCTTGCAGAGGATCTTGCGCAAGCCTGCATTTCTGCTGCCTTGCGGAGGGAGAAAGGCTTATTTCACGTATCAGGCAGGGAGTTGATGTGCATAGAGGACATTGTCAGGATCACTGCAGATTATTTTGATCTGGATGACAAGTTCATTCAGCCGATAAGTTCTGAGGAATTGCATCAACCTGCAAAAAGACCACCAATGACAGGGTTTCTGATTCAAAAGGCTGAACAGGAACTGGGTTTTCATCCTCGTCCATTTCTTGAGGGACTGGCTATTGTAAAGAAACAGCTTTTATTGGTGGGTTAGATATTGGGTTTTTTTTTGATTTGCAATTCCGCAACAACTTTCATCTGGCTAAAAAAAGAAAACAATACTTAAACAAAACCTGGAGAGATTATATTCGCTTTTCTGCCAGAGAGAGGAGCGGCATCAATGCGCTTTTGCTGATAATAGCAATCCAGTGCATTTGCCTTCTTATTCTTCAGCAGTGGCATTTGGAAATGCCGCGATATTTTTCAGAAGAAATTTCAAATACTGAAAAATGGCAATTGCTAACTGCCGAAGATCAGAATCCGGGATTAAACTATCATCCTGAATCTGTAAAGACTTTCGGGAATGTCAGGCTTGTGGTTGAAGAGCCCTTTCCATTCAATCCGAATGAAATTGACAATGAAGCATGGCAAAAACTCGGAATGGCAGAATCAAAAATTCGAACTCTCCGAAAGTATCTTAACAATGGAGGAAAATTTCGGATTAAATCTGATCTCATGAAAGTGTACGGAATGGAAGAGTCATTATATAATAAATTATTTCCTTTCATTCTTCTGCCTGATTCAATCGAGAGTGTCAGTCATATTAAAAAGCCTGAACCTGAAGCTAGAATCAGAATTTTAGAGCTCAACACTTCAGACTCCGCGGCGCTGACGCATATAAAAGGAATTGGCCCTGTGTTTGCCGGCAGAATTGTGAAATACCGAAACAGGCTGGGAGGTTTTTTTCAGATAAGTCAACTCAAGGAAGTGTACGGACTAAGTGACACACTTTTTGATGTGATCAAAGTTCAATTGGAAGTTGATTCAAATCAAATTCAAAAAAAGATAAACATCAATGAATCCGGGGAGCAGGATCTGGCTTCGCACCCTTACATTGGTAAAAAGATGGCCAAGTTGATTATAAACTACCGTAACCAGCATCAGAGATTTTCAGGTATTGAGGAATTGAGGAATATTCCTTTGCTGAATGAAGAAAACTTCCGTAAACTTGCACCTTACCTGAAAACAGATTGATTCCAAAGGATCAGGGATTCGCGGAACCTGTATCACGCTTTTCATTAAGAAATAGTTTAGCCGCAGGAAAAGAAAATGCCAGTTGAAAAGTTAAGAGATGCGATTCGCGATGTCAGGGATTTTCCCAAGACAGGAATCCTCTTCAAGGACATTACGCCGGTCTTACAAAATCCGAAACTTTGCTCAGAAATTACTGATGCATTTCACAGACATTTTCAATCCGACAAGATTGACGGGATATTGGGAATCGAGAGCAGAGGATTTCTGTTCGGAATGATGTTGGCTCAAAAATTCGCAGTTCCATTTATTCCGGTAAGAAAAAAGGGTAAACTTCCTTTCCATACAATCAGCCATGAGTATTCCCTTGAATACGGAACTGCTATCATGGAAATGCATACTGATGCAATGGCGCCGGGTTCAAGAATACTGATACATGATGATCTTTTGGCTACAGGCGGCACTGCCTCTGCAGCAGCAGAACTTGTGCGTATGCAAAATGCAGAGATCGCAGGATTTGCATTTTTGGTCGGACTTGATTTCCTCAATGGAGCGGCCAATCTGAAAATGCATTCAGAAAAAATTATAAGTCTCGTCAATTACGATTAATACAATAGACAACCATGAATTTTACTCAAACGGAAAACCAGCCGATTATAGCAGAGACGATACGCAAATTTGCTGAAACACATATCCGGCCGGAAATGATGGAGTGGGATGAGAAACAAATTTTTCCTGTTGAACTCTTTCGCAAGATGGGGGAGATGGGCATGATGGGTGTGTTAGTTCCTGAACAATACGGTGGAAGCGGACTCTCATACTTCGAGTATATGACTGCCATTATTGAAGTGGCAAAAATCTGTGGTTCGATTGGTCTTTCCATGGCTGCGCACAATTCACTCTGCACAGGACATATACTTCAATTCGGGAATGAAGAGCAAAAAATGAAATATCTTCCAAAGCTCTCAAGAGGAGAATGGATTGGCGCCTGGGGACTAACAGAAGCGAATACAGGTAGTGACGCAATGAGGATGCAATGTGTTGCAAAGCAAGATGGAAATCACTGGGTTATTAATGGTTCCAAAAACTGGATTACTCATGGCATCAGCGGGGATGTAGCCGTAGTTTTGGCCAGAACAGGCGAGTTGCTTGATTCAAGAGGCATCACAGCCTTCATCGTTGAACGAGGAACACCAGGATTTAATGCCGGGAAAAAGGAGAACAAGTTGGGTATGAGGGCATCTGAAACCGCTGAAATGATTTTTCAGGACTGCAGAATTCCAAACACCCAGGTAATTGGCAAATTGGGGGAGGGATTTATTCAGTCCATGAAGGTGCTTGACGGGGGGCGTATTTCGATTGCCTCATTGGCCATTGGTATAGCGAAAGGCGCATATGAATCTGCGTTGAAATATTCCAAAGAGAGACAACAATTTGGAAAGCCAATATCTGAATTTCAGGCTATTGCATTCAAATTAGCGGATATGGCCACCAAAATCGAAGCTGCCGAACTTCTCACCTTGCAAGCCGCAGACCTTAAAAACAGAGGTGAAAAATGCGTGAAGGAGAGCGCCATTGCAAAGTACTATGCATCAGAGATTTCGGTTCAAGTATCTACAGATGCGGTGCAGATTTTCGGAGGTTATGGTTACACCAAGGACTTCCCGGTTGAGAAGTTTTACAGGGATTCCAAGCTTTGTACTATTGGGGAAGGGACCTCAGAGATCCAAAAACTGGTTATTTCAAGGGAAATTTTAAGTTGATTTGTAAAAACAAGGAAAAAAATTTACTTTTGCACTCCCAATAGAAATCACATGATCATTGTACCAATTAAAGAAAACGAATCGATTGACAAAGCGCTTAAGAAGTTCAAAAAGAAGTTTGAACGCACCGGTGTAGTCCGTGAACTTCGCCGTCGTCAGTCATTTGAAAAGCCTTCGGTGTCTCGCAGACAAGAAATTATTCGCGCCCGCTACATCAATGAACTGAAGCGCGAAAACACTCTCTGATTCGCTTGATGACAGAATAATATTTGCTTATCTTTACCTTAGTCACACCCAGCGAGGTTAATGATTATGTTGGTAAAGAAATCAGGAGGAAGAAAAATCAATACGGAAGTATAGGTTTTTCTTCCTTTTTTTATGCGCATGAACATCCAAAGATTTATTCAGTACATACAGTTTGAAAAGCGTTTCTCGGTACATACGGTCAAGGCGTACGAAAACGACCTGGGCCAGTTCAAAGATTATATTGTTCAAACATACGAAACTGAGGAAGTGGCTGAGGTTTCGCACGGAATGATTCGATCCTGGATTGTCAGTTTGATGGACCAGGGAATCAGCAGCCGTACAGTAAACAGAAAAATCACCAGCCTGAAAAGTTTTTTTCGGTTTCTGCTTCGCAAGAATGAAATCAGTTTGAATCCCATGCTCAAAGTGCAGTCGCCAAAAACAAGTAAGCGGCTTCCGGTTTTTGTAGACCAGGATAAGATGGAGTTACTCTTTGAGAAGGTCGATTTTGGAGAAGGATTTGAAGCGCAGCGAGATCATTTGTTGCTTGAATTTTTATATGCTACAGGAATGCGATTGTCTGAGTTGATCGGACTAAAGGAAAGTTCTATCGACCAGTATCAGAGCCAGATTAAAGTTCTTGGAAAGAGAAACAAAGAAAGAATAATTCCGTTTACTAAAAAACTTCAGTCGTCTATTCGCGAATATCTTCAAGAGAAGAAAAAAATGTTTCCAGGTGAAGATTCGTTTTTCGTGACAGACAACGGCAAGCCACTTTATCCGAAACTGGTTTACAGGATTGTTACAAAAAGATTATCAGCAGTGACTACTCTCGATAAGAAAAGTCCACATGTACTTAGACATACCTTTGCCACCCACATGCTGAATAACGGAGCAGACATTAATTCGGTTAAAGAATTGCTAGGACATGCAAATTTGAGTGCAACACAAGTTTACACACATAATACAATTGAAAAATTAAAACAAGTTTACAAACAGGCTCATCCACGGGCATAATTCAGGAGGATCAATTATGAAAATCAGAGTACAGTCCATTCATTTTGACGCAGACAGCAAATTGTTGAGTTTTATTCAGGAAAAAGTTGACAAGCTGGTTCAGTTTTACGATCATATCATCGGAGGTGAAGTTTTTTTAAAACTCGACAAGGCAAGTGACAATAAAAACAAGATCGTACAAATCAAGATCCAGCTTCCGGGAAACGACATACTCGCAAAAGAGCAATGTCATACTTTTGAAGAGGCAACAGATCTGTGCGTAGAAGTCTTGTCAAGACAAATTAAAAAGCATAAAGAAAGGGTACGCGGACTCTGAGTTTCCCGTATTCAAAATTGTAAGAATTTATATCAATATTAATAAACCAGAAGTTAAACCATTCGTATTTTCTTTTGTTTTAAGGTTTCCCGAATGAGAATTATTCAGTTTTATTTACTTCTGGTTGCTGCTGTCTTCAGCCTGAAAGATATTCATGCATCTGCAGGAACATTTCAGCTTGTGAATAAAACAGTTATAAGTTGGAACGATACCAGTAGAATGCAGTTTTTGCATGACCCTACAGTTTATTCTGAGGGCTGGGATACACTGGCGCATTCTAAATTCTGGAAAGAGATTATGTGTCTGTCAAGTGACACATTCGTTTTAAACATTGCATATTGCAGGAAGCCGATTGAGAAGATGCATCGTGCAACCTGGATGAATCTTACTGAAGACCAGAAGCTGGTATATAAAGACAGTTTGAGCTTTGTACATTGCATTGACAGCAGTAAGATGATCTATGTAACGGGAGGAAAGGGTGAGTTTTACGAAGTCAAGAAAGTGCTTCCGGAAATCGGAAGAGCAATACGGATTTTTGAAGACAACAACTGTGATCCCTGGTATGCCCAAACCATCTTGCTAATAGAAAGTCCGGGTAAAAACAGAAACAAATCCTCTGCAGGAGCACTGGGGCCATTTCAGCTTATGCCTGCAGTTGCCCGGAAATACGGTCTCATTGTAAATAAGACTATTGATCAAAGGACAGACCTTGATAAGTCTGCTAAGGCTGCATCACGTCTGATAAACGGAGCATGCGTTCCTGGGATAAAGAACATTCTGAATGAAAAAGGAATTCAATACCGTGAAAGCGATTTATGGTTTAGGCTGTTGGTCTTGCATGCATACCATGCAGGAGTGGGGAATGTCCGTTGTGTGCTCAATACCTTGAATCCAACTGAAGGAGGCATAGGTTTGTTCATGAATATTTGGCAAACTACCTGCGGGTCTTTTAAAAACGAATCACAAAATTATTCTCAAATAGCTCTGGGGGCAATTACCCGCATGGAAGAACTCATTGGCGAGAGCGGTGATACTGTTTTTCTTGTGACCGGAGACCGAATGTTAAGAGAATACAGTAAGAAGAACCAAAAAACTTTCGATACTTACAACTTCCTTACCACCTGTCTGAAGAAATACGAAACCGATTTTATCGACGGCATGATTCCTTTCGAATATTTTATGAAAAGGGTAGGATTTATCAGGAAAGAACTTACCGAACTGGCTTCTGTGATTTCTAATTCTGAAAAAGAAATTGTGCTTAAAAAGTATCCGGCTGAGGAGTCTCATGTGAACTATCTTGCTGCACAGCTGACTAAGCGCCAACGCTATCAGGATGCGATCAGCATGCTTAAGATCAATCTGGATATGCACCCTGATTCACCTGCGGTATACGACAGCCTTGCCAGAGCTTACAGGCTCTCGGGTGACAGAAAAACAGCTGAGCTGTACATGAAACGTTCAAGCGGAATGAGCCGTCATAATAATTCTCAGACGGATATCAGGTAGTTTTTTATCTTGAGCGTTCATTAGTATTTTGCCGACAAGTTAATCACAGTATCATTGCATGAAAAAAGTGTTCAGGTTTTTTCTGAAGTCTGTTCTTTGGTTTATTGCTCTTAGTGTATTTTCGGTCATCTTGTTCAGATTTGTGCCTATTCCTGTAACTCCGCTGATGATAATCAGAAGTTCTCAGCAGATTTTCAGTGGCAGGGAGTTGATGCTGGAAAAAGACTGGCAGCCATTGGAAAAGATAAGTGCAGCGATGCCGCTTGCTGTAATTTCAGCAGAAGATCAGAGATTCGAAGAACATTACGGATTCGATTTCGAAGCGATTGAGAAAGCGAGGAAGCATAATATGAAGAATAAAGGGAAGAAAATTAAAGGAGCCAGTACCATTTCACAACAGACTGCAAAAAATGTTTTCTTATGGCCAGCCAGATCATGGGTAAGAAAAGGATTTGAAGTTTATTTTACTTTTCTGATTGAAATATTCTGGAGCAAGAAGCGAATTATGGAAGTGTATCTGAACGTAATAGAAACAGGCGATGGTGTTTATGGTGTCGAAGCAGCTTCGCAAAGATATTTCAATAAGCCTGCATCAAAACTCACCAATCGTGAGGCGGCTCTTATTGCTGCAGTTCTTCCAAATCCAAGAAAATGGTCACCTGCAAAGCCGACTCCTTACATTCAGAAAAAAGCAGGGAGAATCATGTATTTTATGGCAAGGATGAAACCATTGAGTTTTTAAACAGACTGCCTGAATTAAAATAACATATCTGGATTGTTTAATTACATTCCTTCAGGTTTTACATCCATACAGTCTGTGAGAAGAGGCTAGCCCCTTAAGAACGCATGTTGGTCAAAGTTTAATTTTTTTTCTTGATTCGCATTTAACTTTGGAGCATCTTTGAACTCTGCCATAAAATATTCAGACTGAAATCTCAGGGTATTTCAGCGTTTCTGTGAAGCATCAAAGGAATTTTCAGTACAACTGAATTTTGCAGATTAATATTGGAGAAGAATATATTTCATAGTGATAATTTTCGGCTGGCACTTCTGACAACTATAGTCTTTTTGTCTCGACTGCCATTTTTGTGGGATGGATTCGGATTAGACGGCGATTCATGGTCAGTTGCGATTACAGCTCAATTGCTAAATGATGCAGATGTTTATGAAGCTTCCAGGCTGCCTGGTTTTCCTGTGCATGAGATATTATCTTCTTATTTCATTTCTGCGGGTGCATTAGGTACTAATCTTTTAAGCGCCATAGCAGGCACTTTATGTGTTTTGTTTTTCGCGCTTACACTCAAGACACTCAGGTTCAAATACGTGATAAGGGCTTCACTTGCGTTTGCTGCAGTGCCTGTTTTTTACATCCACAGCACGACAACAATTGACTATGTGCTTGCCTTGATGTTTATAATGGCATCACTGTATCTTCTGCACAAAGATCATCTTGTATTCGCCGGAATAGCTCTGGGGCTTGCTATTGGCACACGATTAACTTCTGGTGCTATGCTGCTGCCATTATCTATTTTATTGCTTGAGCAAATTGGTTTCAGGAGAAACCTTTTCAGAATTGTAAAATTAACTGTGCCAGCATTGATAGTTGCTGCAATATGTTTCATGCCTGTAATTAATGAATATGGATTGAATTTTTTTACATACTACAATGTACCTTATCCGTCTATTCCGAAAGTTCTTTACAAGTTTTCTATTGAAGTGTGGGGCATCATAGGATTTATTGGAATCAGCCTGGGAGTGCTCATGCTATTTCTTCCAGACAGAATCACCGGACAGAAATATCTTTTCCCCCGGTCTGTTAACGAAAAGCATGTAATCGCCTGGCTTGTGGCCATTGATCTTTTCATCATAGCATTTTTGAAACTGCCGATGGAAGCTGGATATCTTATTCCGATTATACCTTTTACTATCATGTTGTTTGGAAAGTATCTCTATACTGTTTCATTCAGTTTGTTTTGCTCATTTCTGATTCTGGCTCCATTTGTAGCAGGAGTCGGACCGCGTGATCGTCTGGATGCGAGCACGGCTTCAGCTATGAGCTTTTCAATAAATGCTGCAGGAGAAGAACTCATCGTTGACATGGCAAAAGGGCCGGTGCCAGCCTATCAAAGTCGTCGCGCTAACGGAATGCAGTTCACTGAGAATCTGCTTCAGTCATTTGATTCCGTTTCAGTGAAGTCAGTATTGGTTGCAGGTCGTTGGTACAACCAATTAATAGTATTGGCTGGAGACACTGTTCGAGGGAATATGGTTATACTTGACTATATGGACGAACAGGATGTGCATTACTATTTTGCAAAGGACTATGTAATGTATTATATGCCAAAGCAGGATTATTACAACAAGGTGATGCGAAATGTCGATTTAGAAATATATGAAGCCAAACCATACCTGGGTACTGAAAATTACTAGAATCCGATTCCAAATCCGATCCTGATGATAGGATTCTGATAAGGGGAATGTCGGGATTCATTCAGGTTGTAAAGTAGCATGATATTGATGCTTGAGCGAGTCCCGAGCATTTGCCTGTATCCGCCACCGGCAAAAACACTTGTAATATTGTCCCTTCGAAATGTTCTCAGCAGGTCATCATATATTTCCAGATTGAGAATCTCATATTCAAGGTGGGCGAACAGATTTTCAGTAATGAGATATCTTGTGAAAACACTTCCGCCATATATGTCAGTTGAATAGTTAATGAAAGCATCTTTGTATCGGTAGTAAAGATATTTTGCGCCAAGCCCGGCAGAAAGTTTTTCTGTGATCCTGTAACCTACAATTGGGGCGACCTCAATAATTGTCTGGTTTCCGAATTGAAGTCCGATATTTCCACCGGTGAATATTCTATTGCGAAAACCTCCCGAAGGAGATTCGGTCTGAGGAAGTGCATTCAGACTGAGGATTGAAAAAATGAAAATCAGCAGAATTTTCTTTAGGTGTATATTCGCAAGCATAGAAACAGATTATTGATTAACATTTACAGATCAAAGATAAATGAATAATGATTTTATTTGACGATCGAAAACTTGCCAATAACAAGTATAAATTCTGAAGAGGATGAACATCATGATTACAGGGGCCGGTTCAGGCATAGGTCGCGAAGCGGCTAAAAGATTTGCCGGACAATGCAAACATAAACTCTATCTTGTGAGCAGGAATAAGCAGAAGCTTGATTCATTAAAATCGGAAATACTGGAAAAGGATCAGGATTCTGATATCGAGCTCTTATACGGGAGTGTATATGAAGAGAGTGACATACATAAGTGGGAGAAAGTATTAAGCTCAGAGTTTGCTGCGCTGGATGTTCTCATACACAATGCAGGGAAGCTTATAAAAAAGCCATTTGCAGATCTGCACATGCAAGATTGGCTGGAAGTATACAAAGTGAATGTCTTTGGGCCGGCCATGCTCACTTCGCGCATGATTCAATTCATGATGAAGTCAGAGATTAAATCATCAGGATTCAGGGCCCACATAGTAAATATCAGCAGCATGGGCGGGATACAGGGGAGCCAGAAATTTCCTGGCCTGAGTGCTTACAGCAGCAGCAAGGGGGCGGTGATAACTATGACAGAATGCATGGCTGAAGAGTTTGCAGAACGAAAGATAGCTGTTAATTGTCTGGCATTTGGATCTGCCGACACAGCGATGTTTCGGGAGGCATTTCCTGGAGTAAGAGCGGGTCAGACAGCAGAATCCATGGCTGAATATCTGGTAAAGTTTGCATTGGAAGGAGATATGCATTTCAATGGAAAGACGCTTCAGTTGAGTCGAAGTACGCCTTGAAGCATAAGTATTATATGGGAAAGTTCGGTTTCGAATTCTGAAGAATTGTCAGTTTAGTTAATCGCTTTAAGCCTTTTTTTGAAATTAAACACCTGAATTTCCAGCGGAAGAGTAGTAATGCCTAGGTCTTTTTTATAATTATAGTGCTGATATCCAGCATTTTTACTAGCGATTTGATACTGTTCATAAAAAAGATGATGATAAATTTGTTGAGAGTCGAATTGTTACTACATTTGCATCCCCATTTGAAAACGTTCTTTGATGGGGAAAACAGGTAAAAAATGCGAGATTGGATTGAAGGAAGCCTGCTTTGGGGAGACGAAAATTTTCTAGCTCATTCTGTGCAGATTACAAGTTTTTCCGAAGAAAATAAATAAATGGTTTGCAAAGTTGAAATCAGATTGTACCTTTGCAGCCCTTTAAAATAAGAAAGCTTATAGTTTGCTCAACGGAGCAGGCGAAAAATAAGTAACGTTCTTTGAAGATATGAACAGGAAATAACAAGCCCTGAAATTTACAATTCCTATTTGTAAACTCAGAGTAGCAAATCAAGAGACAAGATAACTTTACTATGGAGAGTTTGATCCTGGCTCAGGATTAACGCTAGCGGCAGGCCTAATACATGCAAGTCGAACGGCAGCGGGTGTAGCAATACATGCCGGCGAGTGGCGCACGGGTGCGTAACGCGTATGCAATCTACCTGTAACTGGGGGATAGCCCTCCGAAAGGAGGATTAATACCGCATAATATCACGAAACGGCATCGTTTTGTGATCAAACCTCAGGGGGTTACAGATGAGCATGCGTGACATTAGCTAGTTGGTGAGGTAACGGCTCACCAAGGCGACGATGTCTAGGGGGTCTGAGAGGATGATCCCCCACACTGGTACTGAGACACGGACCAGACTCCTACGGGAGGCAGCAGTAAGGAATATTGGACAATGGCCGCAAGGCTGATCCAGCCATGCCGCGTGCAGGATGACGGTGCTCTGCATTGTAAACTGCTTTTGTTCGGGAATAAACCCCTCCACGTGTGGAGGGCTGAATGTACCGAAAGAATAAGGGTCGGCTAACTTCGTGCCAGCAGCCGCGGTAATACGAAGGACCCAAGCGTTATCCGGATTTATTGGGTTTAAAGGGTGCGTAGGCGGACTTTTAAGTCAGTGGTGAAAGCCTGAAGCTTAACTTCAGAATTGCCATTGATACTGATGGTCTTGAGTATGGTTGAGGTGGGCGGAATGTGTCATGTAGCGGTGAAATGCTTAGATATGACACAGAACACCGATTGCGAAGGCAGCTCACTAAGCCATAACTGACGCTGATGCACGAAAGCGTGGGGAGCAAACAGGATTAGATACCCTGGTAGTCCACGCCCTAAACGATGATCACTCGATGTGTGCGATATACTGTACGCGTCTGAGCGAAAGCATTAAGTGATCCACCTGGGGAGTACGACCGCAAGGTTGAAACTCAAAGGAATTGACGGGGGCCCGCACAAGCGGAGGAGCATGTGGTTTA